>Ga0316192_10000230_pt1 | contig 38923 bp, 33 predicted proteins | sample MerIslwburrow_MG_FD_204931 | JGI IMG/M metagenome (GOLD analysis project Ga0316192, IMG submission 204931) | Coastal sediment microbial communities from Maine, United States - Merrow Island worm burrow | ecosystem: Environmental > Aquatic > Marine > Coastal > Sediment | place: USA: Maine...
AACTGTTTCTATCAGACCGATCATCAAGTGAGGCACGTCCTCAGGCCTGGGAGGGACAAAATCTATCTGTTGGCGATAACCAAGATCTTTGCCAACCCAGTTTTGCTTACTGCGCCAGCTGAACTCGCGGAAACGTGGGTCAATCGCTATACTTTGCAACTCTATTAAACGTCTTTCCGTTAGTGGCACCTTGGGATTAGCTTGTTTTAGCATGTCCGCAAATCGCTGGGCTTTGTTCGGTGACGGTTTTTCCCGTTCAACTTCAAATGACGATTGAGTTTCTTTTAGATAAAGAAGATTCGCAGCTCTTTTAAGCAGGTCCTGATCATAGTTGGCCACTGTTGTGATAACTTGTGCGCGAAGGTCTTCCACAACCATGGATTGCAGGTATTCAGTCTTACGGACCATGGGGCAGAACTCTGCTGTACCGGGTAGGTTATTCAAGACTCGATAACGTAAATTCTTCTCACCAACTGGCAGCACAAACTGCAATTTTCCATCTGCTACATTTACATAACGTTCAGGTTTAGGGACGCTAAAATCATTGGCCAGCTTTCGATTCGTTATCCATTCATATAGAAAGCAGATTCTGCGGGCATAACTTGAAGCGGGACTGGTGCGAATCCAACTCTCCAGGTTGGCTTGTATCGGCTGCGCAAACAACAGGCTGAGGATATACAGATTCACACCTTCGTATTTAAGGGCGAATTGTAGGTGCCCGGTTAAGGAATTGTCATGTGCATAGTGAGAACTAAAATGTAATACAGTCTGTCCGTTCTTAGCGCGGCGATCTCTTCCTTTAACCGCGCTATCTATGAGTGAATACTCCATAAGCGGCAGGGCGTTGAGATCGTAGTCAGCAATTAGTCGAGCATAGCCCAATAATTCCGTTGCCATTATTTTTCCTAAAATCGACCGTATTTTAGTATAATTAACCGTAATATAACATTATTCCGAACAAACAGCCGTATATAAATATTTTGCGGGCATTAATACGATAAAAATTCTATTTACGGTTGTTATTAAGATTTCACGGTCACTTTACAGAAAAAGCGTAACGGAACTTGATGATCCCCAAAATTTCATTCTCTAACTCAAAGGATATTTATTACTAGCCATTTAGGTATGAGAAGTCATATTGGATTACCCCTAAAAACGTAAAAAAGGTGCCGTGTCTGAGCAGTGATTTGAGGATCCAGAATAGGGGCCGGATACATTTTTCCAAAAATGTATCCGATCTAACCCTGGTTCTTCGGACACCCTAAAAGGGGTTGGTTGTAGCGTTCATATTCGTCCGGCGACATGTAGTCCAGGTAGGAGTGACGTCGTTGACGGATGTAAAACACTTCGATCCATTCGAACTGGCTTTGCCTGACCTCACTTCCGACACCGTTTTTCATGGTTTCAACCGAATTTTCCTACTGATATCGGTGTTATTTTCCTCTTTTGAACCCTATTATTTATGTACAAACTTAATGTCTGGTGAAGACACGTTAGGTTTCACAAGGATTTATTGGTGAGCCCTTACATAATTGAAACAGAGAAACATCATGACATATACTTAAAAAGGTAATATCATGTTAAGTATCATGAAGACAGTCACGATTAAGGCAGATGCAGAATTTGATGCGCTTCTCAGTCTTCTTGCCGGACGGTTGAGCACTACCAGGAGCCGTGTCATCAGGGACGCGGTGAGAAATTACCAACAATATCTGGATCGGGAAGAGCTAAGAAAAAAAATCCGATCCGCTTCGCTCAAAACACGCGACCAAGCACTCAATGCGGCTGACGAATGGGACGCTGTCAACGCTGATGGCTTATAAGCGCGGCGGAATCTATCTGGCTAATTTAAACCCTACACGGGGTACTGAACCCGGGAAAATCCGCCCGTGTATGGTTATGCAAAGTAACCTGCTGAATGATGTCGGTCACCCAAGCACAACCGTACTCCCGTTAACCACACAACTGATTGAAGGTGCAGAGCCATTGCGACTGCGGCTCGTCTCCCGCGATGGGCTTGAATACGACTCAGACGTAATGTTGGATCAGACTCGAACCATTGATAATCGACGAATTAATGGCGATATGCTGACTCTCCTGAGCGAGCAGGAAATGGGCAAAATCGAGCTGTTCATGCGAATCGTTCTGGGTCTTGAATAAATGTGTTAAGGAAAAGTGGTCACCATGAGAAGTTGGTGGCGTTCAGTTGTAAACGCCGTGGTTATATCCCCAGAATAGGGACCGGAAATTATCAGAGTCTACGAAGCAAATTTTTTGAAAATAAGCACACTGTTCTGCCCACCGAAAGCGAACGAATTCGACATCGCAACATTTATTTCTTTTTCACGGGCAACATGGGGAACGTAGTCCAGGTCGCAGGCCGGGTCCGGGTTATCAAGATTGATGGTTGGTGGAATAACATTGGCTTCGAGCACCTTGATGCAGATAACAGCTTCCAACGCACCCGCCGCACCAATCGCATGACCGGTCATGGACTTGGTTGAACTCACCGGCACCTGCCGGGCACGATCACCGAAAACGGTTTTTATCGCCTTGGTTTCAATGGTGTCGTTGACCTGTGTTGAAGTACCGTGGGCATTGATATAGTCCACGTCTTCCATATTCAAACCGGCTGACTGCAGCGCGGTTGTCATGGCCTGGGCCGCACCCTGACCATCCGGATGCGCTGAGGTAATGTGGAAAGCATCGCATGTTAAACCTGTCCCTACCAGTTCGGCCAAAATCGGCGCACCGCGTTTGAGTGCCCTTTCGAGGGTTTCCAGTACCAGTACACCGCAACCTTCGGCAATAACGAAGCCGTCCCGGTCCGTATCAAATGGGCGTGAGGCACGTTCAGGCTCATCGTTGCGGCTTGATAGCGCCCGCATGGCGATATATGAACTTACAAAAGTGTCGCATATCGCAGATTCGGCACCTCCGGCCAATACCACGTCCGCCATCCCGAGTTTGAGCAGCATCAGTGCGTTTGCGATGGAATGGCTGCCGGTCGCACAGGCGGATGAAAGGCTGTATGACACACCCGTGAGACCAAACTCAAGTGCGATATTTCCCGCCGCCATACTGGTACTGACGCGTGGCACGGTAAACGGGCTGATACTGCGTTTGCCCTGTCCGTAGATCTTATTCATCTCATTTTCAACCATCGGAAAATCAGCGATGGCTGAAGAGACAATACAGGCAATACGGCTCGGATCTTCCTTCTCCAGGTCCAGGCCAGACTGTGCAAGCGCCTCGCGGGTTGCGGCAATGGAGAACTGTGCATAGCGCCCGATCCGCCGTGCCATTTTCCGATCCATGTGCTCCGTTGGATCGAAGCCTTTCACCTCACCTGCTATCTGGCACGTAATGCCGGACGGGTCGAAAGAGGTAATCCTGGCAATACCGGATCTTCCAGCCGTCAGACTTTCAAAGGTTTCCTGACAGTTCAAACCAACGGGTGAAACAGCACCCATTCCGGTGATCACAATTCGTTGTTCCAAGTTCACTTGGTATTGTCCTTTTATTATCAGGTGACTAACTTACTAACTTGAATAACCCATAGTCCATCGGCTAAGAACGCTGTAATGACTAATTTTACATTCAAGTGTCGCAAACGGCGACAGGCATTCGCGATAAACTGCTGTTGGAAACGAGCAAATCATGGATAATTACCCAAAATCATAGTGGAACTGTAATTTTGAATATCCTGCAGCGTATCCGCTTGTCTATTTTTCCTGACAAGCCGGAGACAAATCATCATAAGCATGGCCGGGGGAAAAACTTCCGAAGCTTTCTGCTGCATTTCAGACCAAGGTCTGTTCCGGAACGCACCCTTAAACTGTCGCTGACCTGGGGACTGGGTGGTATGGCCGTGGTGCTAGTGTTTCTTCTGTTCGGCAGTGGTTTGATGCTTAAATTTGCCTATGAGCCAACCCCAGGCAAGGCCTATGAATCGATTGTTTATCTGAACAACCAGGTTCCATTTGGAAGGCTGCTGCGGAATATTCATCGCTGGAGTGCCAACGGGCTTTTATTTGTCGTGTTCCTGCACTTATCGCGGGTGTTTTACACCAGCGCATTTACAGCACCGCGCCAGTTCAACTGGATCATCGGTCTGACGTTGTTCAGTGCCGTGGTGCTTTCCAACTTCACCGGCTACCTGTTGCCCTGGGATCAACTCGCCTATTGGGCGATTACCATCAGCACCTCCATGCTGGATTACATTCCCGGGGTCGGGACCGGGTTAAAAGAATGGATACTGGGCGGGCCAGAACCCGGTCCGCAGACCCTTATTAATTTCTATGCCATACACACCGCTGCCCTGCCCTTACTGTTGTTATTTTTTATGCCTTTCCATTTTTGGCGGATACGCAAAGCCAAGGGACTGATTATTCCGAGGTCTCCCGATGAGGACCCTTCCGTCAAGGGAGACATGGTCGACACCATGCCTCACCTGATCATGCGCGAAGTCACCCTTGCCGTCCTTGTACTTGCTGTCATCCTGCTCACTGCCATGTTTTTCAACGCACCGCTGGCCGATGTCGCAAACCCGGGGCTGAGCCCCAACCCCACCAAGGCACCCTGGTACTTTATGGGTATCCAGGAGATGTTGATGCATTTTCATCCCGTATTTGCACTGCTGGTTATACCGGGTTTGCTGCTACTGGGGCTGCTGTCAATTCCGTACATCAATTACGAGACCAACACGACAGGTGTCTGGTTCTGTTCCATCAAGGGCCGGAAAATGGCAGTAATCGCCGTGATTTTTGCAACACTGGCAACTGTCGCCGCAGTATTGTTTGATGAGTTTGTCGTCATCGCAAACCAGACCGGGCCGGCGAATATGATCAGCAATGGCCTGCTGCCGTTTTCCGTTGTGCTTGTCATGTGCATTGGGTTTTATATGCTGATAAAAAAGGCTTTCAGTGCCACCAACAATGAAGCAGTGCAGGCTTTGTTTACCTTGTTGATTACCGCTTTTGTGGTTTTAACCATCATAGGTGTCTGGTTCCGTGGTACTGGAATGCAACTCGTGTGGGGAGCTTAGGCTAATGGAAAAAGAAACCCACTCTCGAAGATCATTTCTCAATAAATTGTGGCTTGTTTTGGGCGGCCTGGCTTTTGCTGAAATCATTGCAGTGATGTTTGCTTTTTTCAGGCCTAGAAAAACCGAGCTTAGCGCAGATGAGGAAGCGGCCATTATCACTGCCGGGCCGATAGAAAATTTTGAGCCAGGTACGGTGAGTGCATTCGTTGCCGGAAAATTTTATCTCGCCAGGCTGGAGGATGGCGGCTTCCTGGCAATGTCGCGCAGATGTACCCACTTGAGCTGTACAGTCCCATGGGTATCAGCCGAGAACAAATTCATCTGCCCTTGCCATTCTTCAGAGTTCGATATCCGTGGCGAAGTCGCGAATCCGCCTGCACCAAGGGCCTTGGATCTTTACGCGATCGAAATCCGTAACAACGTACTCAGAGTGGATACAGGCAAGCTCAGCAAACGCTCCGTGTTTGCACCGGACCAGGTCACCTACCCTAAAAAGACATGAGTAAACCAAGCAATAAAACCACGACCTGGGAATTGATCGGCCTGATTGCGGCTCTGGTCATTGTTGTGTCTCTGCCGGTCTACTATTTCTCAAACGTTAAAAACACCGAATCGCCTGCCGTTTCCAGTCCCGAGGCGGGCTTTGTCGGCAGCGTTGAATGCGAGGACTGTCATAAAGTGGAATATGACAAGTGGCTGGGATCACACCATGACCTGGCCATGGATGTCGCAAACGAGGACACCGTACTCGGTGATTTCAACAATGCTGAAATTACCATCCACGGAATAACCTCGCGTTTTTACACGAAAGACGGAAAGTATTTTGTCCATACCAATGGCCCCGGCGGTGAGATGGGTGATTTCGAGATAACCCATACCTTTGGCTGGTACCCCTTGCAGCAGTACCTGGTGCCCTTCCCTGGCGGACGGCTTCAGACTTTACATATCGCATGGAACTCAAAAGAGAATTTCTGGTTTAGGGTACCGCCCGAAGGTCCGATAGAGCCCGATGACTGGCTTTACTGGACCAATGCCGCGCAAAACTGGAATGGTATGTGCGCCCAGTGCCACTCTACCAACCTGGAAAAGAACTATGACGTGGAATCGGGAACTTATTCCACCACCTGGTCAGACATCGATGTCGGTTGCGAGGCCTGCCATGGTGCAGGCTCCAAACACGTGGAGTGGGCGCAGATGTCGGACATGGCCCGGCCCGTGGTTTCAAACTTCGAACTCACCCAGCAAACTTCCAATATCAGCTCAAGAGAACATGTCGAGCTTTGTGCACCCTGCCATTCCCGTCGTGGAACCATGGGCGATGACACACATGCCAGGGCAGACCTGCTGAACAACTATCTGCCCAGCCTGTTAACTGAGAACCTCTACTTCGCCGATGGCCAGATCGAGGATGAGGTTTACGTCTACGGATCGTTTACGCAGAGCAAAATGTACCGTCACGATGTGCGTTGTAGCGACTGCCATGATGTGCACACCATCAAGCTGGTCAAGGAAGGCAACGATCTGTGCCTGCAATGTCACCGGGCTGCCCAGTACGATAGTAAAGACCATCATTTTCATAAGCAGGAAGGTGAAACGGGTGAACCTGTCAGGTCAGCTGAGGGTGAGATTCTGTTTGAAGTCGGCACTGGCGCCCTGTGCGTACAATGTCATATGCCGGGCCGGGTTTACATGGGTGCAGATTACCGTCCGGATCATAGCTTCAGAGTACCCGACCCCGTGCTTGATGCCGCAATTGGCTCACCCGACGCCTGTTTGCGTTGTCATATTGATAAAGACTCACAATGGTCGCAGGACAGTGTGCTGGAGTGGTACGGGCCCGGCCAGAGAAGCCACTATGGAACGACAATCGCAAGAGCCCGCCAGGGCGATCCCGATGCCGGGCCGGATCTTTTGCGTCTGGCACAGGACCTGCTGTACCCGGTCAATGTAAGAGCTACAGCGCTCTCTATGTTGGCCGCTTATCCCGGTGTTGAAAGCACCCAAGCGTTGGAAATCGCATTGATGGATGAAGAGGCCCTGATACGAAGGACCGCAGTTTCAGCTATTTTTGTGCCTGATATGGATAGGCTGGCAAAATTAATTGCACCCCTGTTGTATGACCCCGTCAAAACTGTACGTATCGAAGCTGCCAGTCGCCTGGCTGGAGATATGTCAAAGCTCCTGAACAAGGAACAGCAGGAAGTTTTCACAGTAGTATTGCAGGAATATGTCGATGCGATGGAGTACTCGGCTGATTTTGCTGCATCACGTCACAACCTCGCCAACCTGTATAGCGAAACAGACCGACCGGATGATGCGGTCAATCAATACGAGCAGGCAATCCGTATCGATAACCGGTTTTTCCCGGCCAAAGTGAACCTGGCTGTTCTGTACAGCCAGCGTGGTCAAAACGAAAAAGCCGAGCGCCTTCTCCGGGAAGTCGTCAGGGACGAACCCGATTTATACGATGCCGCCTACTCCCTCGGCCTGCTACTGGTGGAAATGCAAAACTACCGTGAAGCTGTCACGTACCTTGAAAATGCATCCCGGGGCCTGCCTGAACGTGCCCGCATCCGTTACAACCTGGGACTGCTCTACGCACATCTGCAAAATATCATGGCTGCTGAAAACCAATTGCGTGCCGCACTGGACCTCGAACCGCAAAATCTGGATTTCCAGTATGGACTGGCCGATTTCTACCTGAAGAGAGGCATGTTTGAACAAGCCAGGCCGATCGTGGAAGATATGGTCTCAATGCATCCAGAAAACCCTATCGGCAATCAAATGCTCAATTTTATTCGTAACAATACCGGTAAGTAGGGTGTGTTACTCGTAACGCACCGTTGAGATTCAACCGGGGATACGCGAACCTCGTAGAGTGCGTTACTCGTAACGCACCATTGAGATTCAACCGGGGATACGCGAACCTCGTAGGGTGCGTTACTCGTAACGCACCGTTGAGATTTAACGGGGGATACGCGAACCTTGTAGGGTGCGTTACTTGTAACGCACCGTTGAGATTCAACGGGAATACGCGTGGGTAACAAGTTACCCACCCTACGCACCATAAAGACTGTAGCAAAGCCATTTACCACGTAGATTTTTTCCAAAGTTCGGGAGACTAGTATGAAAGGAAGAACAACCATTTATAGCGCCTTGACTGCAGCGTTGCTGCTGTCTGCAACCACGGGAATCGCAGCGGATAACTCCGGTTTCCTGACTGACTATAGCAAGCTCAAACCAATCGACGGTTCAAGTGCAATGCTGTATTCAGCCCCAAATGCATATACCGACCTTAAAAATTATAAGGCGGTGATGATAGACCAGCCCGAGTTCGTTATCGCAAACGACTCCAAGTACAAGGGCGTCAAACCTGATGATGCAAAAGCCGTGGCCGATGCATTACGTGCACAGATGAGTGATACGGTAACCAAAAACGGAAGACTGTATGTGGTCGATAAACCCGGACCGGGTGTGCTATATGTGCGTATGGCTGCCACTAATATACATCTCAAGAAAAAGAGCCGTGGTCTGCTTGGCTATACGCCAGCCGGATTCGTGGTCGGCACTGCGGTCTCTGCAGGCCAGGAAATGGAGCAGAAGGTTGTCCTGCAGGACATGAACCTGGAGATTGAGGTTCAAGACAGTCAAACCCAAAAGGTTTTGGCCGCCATGGTCGATAAAATTGATCCCGGTAAAAAAGCAAAAGCTGGTGAGTCGTGGTCGAAAGAGCATACTGTAATGGACTACTGGGCCAACCGTTTTCACTGCCGCCTGGAAAACTCACAGAAACCGGAAAGCGAATGGCAGGATTGCGAGAAGAAACTGCCTTAGAAGCGTAAATCTTTAGAAATGTAATTGCCGGGCATTCAGTTGAATGAAGCTGAATGCCCGGCTTTAGTTTTATAGAAAGGCCAATGGTAAATGCAATTTTCGGCTTTGCCATGACCCTGACACCCAACTGGTGCGTACAGGCCGAACCAGGTTTCAGGGGACGAGATGACATCATTTACTTGGACGTCTTAGTTACGCTGGTCGAAGCCTATGAGCGAACTCATCATCCGATTGATTTCCCCGACCCAAAAAGCTAAAAGTTATGATTCCCGTCACTTTTTTACCGATCAGATTTGGAAACCAGCGCAGTAAACACCTAATTTCCGTTTTTCCTACAAAAACAAACCCCATTCACTACTTTTACCCTCCGCAAAAATAACGCAATCTACTCTCTACTTTGAGAAAGGTTACGTGTTGCTATCAATGCAATCAATGATTACAATGAAATCAACTTCTCAATATGAGTCAGGTTTTATGGCCAGTATCACTATCCGCAATCTTGATGACAAAATTAAGTCCCGGCTACGTATTGCTGCTGCCAGGCATGGTTGTTCCATGGAAGAAGAAGTGCGCCGAATTTTGCGCCATACGTTCATAACCGAAGACAGTCCAGGGCAATTGGGGACCCGGATAAGCAGCCGGTTTAAAAATCTTGGTGGCGTTGAATTACCTGAACCTGTTCGGTCTGCGCCGCGTGATGCACCGGTTTTTTCCGAAACTGATGAATGATTCTCCTTGATACCAATATCTTGTCCGAACTGATGCGGATTAACGTGTCAAAACGGGTTATTGCATGGCTTGATCAACAAATAGCTTCAGATCTTTTTATCTGCGCAATAGTTCGTGCAGAAATTGAGCTGGGGTTAAACCTGCTCCCTGAGGGCAAGAGAAAGGATCAATTGAAACAAGCAGCTGGACAAATGTTCGATGAATTTGCCGGCAGGTGTCTGCCGTTCGAAGAAAACTCAGCTATCAAGTATGCACAGTTGGTTGCATATCGGCGTAAATCCGGCCGTCCCATCAGTGTTGAAGATGCCCAGATTTCTGCCATAGCACTGACCCATGGTATGAAACTGGCAACCCGAAACAGCAGGGACTTTACGTCAATTGAAGAACTTGAATTAATTAACCCATGGAGCCAGTCAAACCCGAGAGCATCGAATTAAAGCAATCTGAGACATTTACATATTGATATCTATAGTTAGATACCGCTTGTCCACGGACTACGATTACTAAAGAATTACCGGGTTTCAATTGAACACAGTTACACATATACTGTGTAATATGAAAAACATCACATTAGCTGTAGATGAGAAGGTCCTTGCTGTGGTCAGACGATATTCAGCCGAACATAATTGTTCAGTAAACAGCCTCGTCCGGGATTTTTTAAACGATATTGCTATGCGTGAGGACAGGGCAAAGCAAGCTCGCAAGAATATCCGAACACTCAGTGAGAAAAGTACCGCTAAACGAGGGACCAGAACCTGGAGTAGAGACGAACTTAATGAGCGCTGAAGTTTTTCTTGATACCAATATCCTGGTTTATGCGGTGACCAGTGATGATAGAGACCAGGCAAAACGCCAAAGGGCACTGGAAATAATTGAGGCCGAGGATTTTGCTATCTCAGTTCAGGTTCTGCAGGAATTCTACGTCACCGTTACACGCAAACTAGCTGAACCACTTACCCCGGAACATGCCCTGGCCTGGATTGAGGAACTGGAAGCATTTCCCTGTGTTTCTATCGAGACAAGCCTGGTCAAAAATGCGATAGAAATCTCGGTGCGCTACCAGACTTCATATTGGGATGGGGCGATTTTAGCTGCTGCAGAAAGTATCAGTGTTCCCCGGCTGTACAGTGAGGATCTGAATCACGGGCAGCTGTATGGGAGTGTTGAAGCGTTCAACCCCTTTCTTTAAGAACAGGAAGTTGTGGGGTCAGAGTCAAGGCGAGTGCATTCCTTCACCCTTATCAACAGTCGAAATTGTCAGCGTCGCCGCATAAGAAAAAATTCAAGATCGTTCCGCGAGCAAGCTGGCTCCACCGGACGCAGTTGCGCTACGCCGCGTAACTGAAACGTTCTAAGTTTTTTGTCGCCAATCTTGTGTAGTATAATGTAATACAAACAACTACATTTTGGAGGTAAAAATGGGCGTCACCAGTATTCGCTTGAGTGAAGACGTAGAAATTCCACTAGAACAACTGGCTAAAAAACTGGACCGGAGCAAGAACTATCTGGTTAATCAAGCCATTAAAGAGTTTGTACTTCGCCAGTCCATGGAAGAAGTCCGGTGGTCTGATACAACCCAGGCTTTGGAATCTGTCAAGGCCGGACGCCTCATTGATTCTGAAGAGGTTTCAAAGTGGCTTAAATCCTGGGGAAGCGATTCACTTAAATCCCCTCCAGAGGCATGAGAATTGAATATGCGATTGAAGCAATTCATGATCTTGAACGGCTTCGCGCGTTTGTAGAAATCAAAAACCCCCATGCCGCGAGACGGATAGCAGCTGAGTTATTGGACGGCATTGAGAATTTAGCAAGTTTCCCTGAACTAGGACTTCCAGTCAGGCGCGCGCCAGATCCCAATGTGATCCGAGACCTGTTCGTTGGAAAGTACACCGTTCGATACTTACGACAGGAGAAATCCATCATTGTGCTTCGAGTGTGGCATGGTAAAGAAGCTGAGAAAGACTTATGACAAATCGATAAACTTCGTTCCGCCAGCGAACTGGCTCCACCGGACGCACCAAGCCGCGCCGTTTTATTCAGGCGTGATGCTCTTGGTACTAGTTCGCGACCTAGCTTTTTGACTACAAGAAATCGCTGCGAACACCGATATTCAACTAACCACAGCCTTGCTAAAAAGGCTAAGGCAAAGTTAATGCGATTATTAAGCAGCTCAAAACTCAAGGTTGGAGGCAGGTCAGAAGTAAAGGCAGTCATCGCCAATTCCAGCATCCACATAAACCTGGAACCATAACTGTCGCTGGTAAACTCAGTATGGAAATTCCGATTGGCACATTGAAAAGCATTCAAAAACAGGCCGGGCTGGAGTAGGATTAAGAGATGAAATATGCAGTCGTCATTGAAGAAGGCTCAAAAAGTTTTGGTGCTTATGTTCCTGACTTACCAGGTTGTATTGCCGTTGGTGAATCAAGGGCCGAAGTAGTCCAGCTTATTCAGGAGGCTATGGAGCTTCACCTTCAGGGGCTCCAGGAGCAAGGCGAGTGCATTCCTTCACCCTTATCAACAGTCGAAATTGTCAGCGTCGCCGCATAAGAAAACATTCAAGATCGTTCCGCCAACAAGCTGGCTCCACCGGGCGCGACTCCGCTGCGCCGCCTAACTAAAACATTACGTTTCTTTTACCGCACCTGTTAACAGGTGCTATAATCAGGTCCAATAGTCGAAATTTGGAGATCTGTTATGCATGTCAAATTCTCAGAAGATGTTGTACCTTTGTCTGACCTAAAGATAAACCCTGGAAAAATCGTAACTCGAGCAAATGAAAACAAGCGCCCAATTCTAGTGACAAGTCGTGGCCGGGGTGTGGCCGTAGTTCAGGGACTGGAGGAATATGAAATGCTCGAAGAGAAAGTGGCATTTATGCAAGCCGTGACGCAAGGCTTAATGGAGGTAAAAGAAGGAAAATTTACCGATTTCACTGATGCAAAGAGGATTTTGGGCCTCGAAAAGTGAAAATTCGTCTCACCGACTCAGCAATCGATGATCTTCGAGAACTGCAGATTTATTACGATGAGCAATTGGTTCCACAAGTTCGAAAACGGTTGGTTACAGAGATTCTCGACAGAGTAGAAACGCTCACAAGCAACCCGGATATTGGCAGGATTGTTCCAGAATTTAACGTTGATACTATTCGTGAGCTAATTCATAAGCCATTTCGAGTGGTCTATCTTAGGGAATCAAAGTCAATTTATGTTATTAGAGTTTGGCGAAGTGAAAGAATACTGGAACTACCGTGAGTCAAAATGAAACATACCAAAACGTTATCGCATACATCAGTCCCTTTCCTACCGCAATAAGTATCGCACCGGCAAATACCAACCAACGGCGGGTGCAAAGAAAAGAAGTACCCGGCAGCTTCACCCACTGAGCTCAAAGGCGGCTATACTCCATACGAACACGTGTCATGAATCCGGGTTGAAAATCTTTACCTGGCCAGCTTGGCTATATTCTGAATTTCGGGAGGACAGATCAGATGAATTTTTTGCAAGTATTCTTTAGCCGCTCAGGCAGCACGATCATTAAACGAACCAGCGCTACCATCATGCTGGGACTTTTATTGGGTGGTAGTCAAACTGTATTCGCTTCCGGTGGCGGCATCGTCACCGACGATCCTGAATCATTAAGCGGCGCAGCCAGGGAAGATACTTATTCCCCTTATGCACAACGCAATTTCCCGGACCGGCCGCTTTGGGGTGATACCCATTTGCATACGGCCATTTCATTTGATGCCGGGGCCTTCGGTAATCGCTTGTTACCACCGGATGCTTACCGGTTTGCCAAGGGTGAAGAAGTTGTTTCTTCCACCGGTCAGGCGGTCAGGCTTTCCCGTCCACTCGATTTCCTGGTGGTCGCAGACCATTCGGATAACATGGGTTTTTTCCCCAAGTTACAGGCGGGTGCGCCATACGTAATGGCAAGCGAAAAGGGGCGCCGCTGGCACAACATGGTTGAGCAGGGCGGTCAGGTTGCCGTGAATGCTGCTGCAGAGATGATTGGTGCTTTTTCGCAAAACCAGTTTCCCAAAGAGCTGACGTCATCACCGGGTACCGGGCTTTATCGCTCCACTTGGGATGACCTTATCAACGCTGCTGAGGATGCAAATGAACCGGGTGATTTCACTGCGTTTATTGGTTATGAGTGGACCTCGTTGGTAGATGGTAACAACTTGCACCGGGTGGTGATGTATCGTGATGGTGCAGACCGAGCACAGCTGAAGGAACCCTTTACCATGACCGCGCCCCAGGGCAGCCCGAACCCACGTGATCTGTGGAAATGGATGGCGGATTATGAGAGTAAAACGGCCGGCCAGGTATTGGCCATCGCGCACAACGGAAATATGAGCAATGGCATCTTGTTTCCGGATGAGAAAGCATTTGGCAAAAAGCTGGATAAGTCATACGTGGAAGGCCGTGCCCGCTGGGAACCGCTTTATGAGGCCACCCAGATCAAGGGTGACGGCGAAACGCATCCTTACCTGTCACCGGATGATGAGTTTGCCGATTATGAAACCTGGGCGGTTGGCAACCTTGATCTGAGCGAACTGAAAAAAGATGAAATGTTGAAGGGTGAATACGCACGCGAAGCGCTAAAAATGGGTCTTGAGCTTGAACAAAGGTTGGGCACCAATCCGTATCAGTTTGGCATGATTGGCTCCACCGATAGTCATACTGGGCTGGCCACGGCTGAAGAGGATAATTTCTTTGGTAAGCACACCGGTGGCGAGCCAAACAAGGGTCGCTACCTGCACCCGATGGCCAGGATTGGGGATAACGAATACTCGGGTTATGCACCGGTTGCTTCAGGTTGGGCTGCGGTCTGGGCCGAGGAAAACACCCGTGAGTCTATTTTTGATGCGATGCTGCGTAAGGAAACCTACGCAACCACCGGTAGCCGCATGGTTGTACGCTTCTTTGGTGGCTGGGATTTTCAGGCTTCTGATGCTGATACGCGACTGCCGGCCAAGACAGGCTACGCCAAGGGTGTTCCGATGGGTGGTGAGCTAACCGAAGCACCTGAAGGCAAGAATGCGCCTACCTTCCTGGTGGCTGCTTTGAAAGACGCTATTGGCGGTAACCTGGATCGCATCCAGATCATCAAGGGTTGGATGGATACCAGCGGCAAGCTGCATGAAAAAGTCTATGACGTTGTCTGGTCTGGCGATCGCCAGCGGGACCCGAATACCGGCAAGGTGCCCTTGGTTGGAAACACGGTCAATATCGCCAACGCCAGCTGGACCAATACCATTGGTGCCACAGAACTGATCACGGTGTGGAAAGACCCTGATTTTGATGCCAGCCAGAGTGCTTTTTACTACGTACGTGTGATCGAAATACCAACACCACGCTGGACTGCTTACGATGCCAAGTACTTCAACATAGATATGCCGAAGGAAGTACCGATGATAACGACGGAGCGGGCCTATACATCCCCCATTTGGTATAAACCTTAATCACTGAAAGTTATGAGGTCAGAGTCAGGTGCCAGAGTTTTACTCCGGCACCTGACTCAAACTCCGGTTGTGCTGACTCCGGCTGTTCATAGAAAAGAGCTCACACGATCGATGGTCCAGAAAGCTGCGACTCCACCAATGGCATAGGGTGTTGCTTTCTCAAGGGTCAAGGCTGTAATGCCATGCAACCTGTGCAGACCTGCAACCAATACCGATACGACCAATACAAACAAAACCTGCCCGGTTTCCACACCGACATTGAACATCAATAAGGCCAGTGGTACCGCATTTTGCGGGACGCCTATCTCGTAGAGAGCGCCCGCAAAACCGAGGCCATGAACCAGCCCGAAGGTAAAGGCGATCAACCACGGGTAGCGTTCAGACAAGGTCAACTGACCCAGATTTTTACGTACCACTTCAACCGCCAGAAACATGATACTCAACGAGATAACCGCCTCGGTGGGCACCTGTGGAATATGTATCAGACCCAGTGTCGCCAATGCCAGGGTAAGACTATGCGCCAGGGTAAAGGCCGTCACGGTTTTCAGTAAGGGCCAGATGCCTGAAACAATCAGCAACAGGGTTAACAGGAATAGAAGGTGATCGTAACCTTCGAGGATATGGATGGTTCCCATCTGCCAGTATGAAACGGCGAGTTCATTGTTGGTGACTTCCTCCGGAATGGTGAAGGTGGGGCTATTGGAGCGAAGTACCGCTGAATGTTCGGTCCCATCCAGTAGATTGACCTGTACCACCACATCAGCCGGCACGGCGCTGAGCCCGTCAACCCCGACAGTGGCGCCATTGAGTCCCTGCCCTGCCGTGGAGAAAGAGCTGGTTGTGATCATAGCACCCGGTACACGGTGGCTTGCTCCGGGGCCAAGAGGTGTAAAAAACTCCGGTAACACCGGTGTCAGCGCCAAGACCTGTTCTCCCATCGTTGGCGCTTTCCAGGTCACCTCTACCCAGCCACCTTCGCGCTCTGTCACTTCAAGCAAAGCCGGACGGAATTCATCAGCGGATAACGCAAATGAAAACGCCATTAGAACCGGCAGCAGGCAAAGAACCATCTTAAGACGCAATGTAAGACCCATCATCATTATGATGCAGGAACCTGGGTGGTTTCGTTGACCGTCGCGGTTTCATCAGGCCTGAGTAATATCCGTTCCGAAGGAATCTCGTCGATGACAATCTCGTAACGGGTTTTCAGGTTTTCGAGAAAATCCACATTGAATTGCTCACGCTGCTCAAACTGCCAGTTCTCAAGCACGGCAGCCTGAACATCCTCGAACACCGGAGGTGGTGATTTTTCATAACTGTAGACATAGACCAGGTGCACACCGTAACCCGACAGGACCGGGCCATGCCATGACCCCGGCTCCAGTTGCACCACAGCCTCGACGAAACCGGTACCCATTTGCCGTGCCGCTTCAGTCGCTGTGACTGAAACGAAATCGCTCTGCAGCATAAAACCATCCCCCACCTGCATGGATTCTTCGGTGGGTACACCTGCTGCCTGTAACTTAAGCAATGCCTCCGCTGCATCTTCCAGCGTGTTGTTCCCACGTGAATCGGGGTCGAAAAATACCTGGCTAAAGGTCATCAGGTCCGGCGCCCGGTATGCCTCGCTGTTATCGGCAAAGTACTGTTCGAGTGCGCCTTCGGCCGGCTGTACCATCATGGCAAGATCGCTGGTCAAAAACTCGAGTTTTTGCGCCATACGCCGCCGGGTAATGGGGTCGTCCTCGTTCAGGCCCATCGCAACTGCCTGGCGGTAAAGAACGTCTTCCTTGATGTAAGACTGTATCAGGCCATCGATTTCTTCACGTGTCGGCGGGCGGTTCCAACGGCTTTCCCATTCCGAAATGAACGCATTGATGCGGTTGGAATCAACATGCACCAGGGTGTCACGAAAATCCTCTTCCGGTGTTGCAAACATGGCATAGGCGCCGTAAATGGCAGCACCAATAATCAAAAACTGTATCAACGGCTCTTTGAAGACCCGGGTAAATTTATTGCTCACTTATATTCCTTGCATTTTGGACGGTTTGAGTTCAAAAACATAACCTCTAATTTTAACAGATCATCAGCAGCAGAAATAAGAGAGGAGACACATTGTGCCTCCTCTAATATCGTGGTGAACCAATCACCTCACTGTAAAATTATCCGCGTATCAGTTAAATATCTGATGCAGATGTGGGTAATTCGCCTCTTTCTTAACCAGGTCACTCGCTGGTGTATACCAGATTGGTGATGACCATGCGCGCTCCTGGATGGTTGCATCGACACCCATTGGTGGTTCAATACCCATTTCCTTCGCATCGTATGTTGTCCAGCGCGGTGTTGGAATTTCCAGCACACGCACATAATAAACGGCGTGATGTTCAGGTTTGAAATCAGGATCTGTCCAGACTGCCATCAATTCATTGTCACCAATGGTATTGGTATAGGACGCGTTCTTGATATCGACGGTATTACCAACAGGCGGCAGCTTGCCGGTTTTGGCGTCTATTTTGCGACTATCAGACCATGCAACATCATAAACCTGTTCTTGTGGGTAACCATTTTCATACCAGCCCTTGATGATCTGAATGCGATCGAGGTTGCCGCTATCGGGATCCTTTAAGGCCCACACAGCAAATGTAGGTGCTTTCGTAGCATCAGGTTTCTTACTCAGGTCCTGTCCCATTGGCACGCCGTTGGCATAGGCATTTTTAACAAAATTGTCGTGCTTTACCAGATCGTCGGTGAAGTTCCAGCCACCGAAAAAACGTAACCTGATCAGGGGACCGGAGGTACCGTAAGATTCCTTTCTGACAATACCGTCAAAAATACCTTCACGTGTATTCTCAGGAGCCCAGACTGCTGTCGCACCCGGTGTACCAAAGAAAGTAGCTGACTCACCTGCCGTCTGGCCTGCGCCTGACATGCGAACCTTGGTGGTTGCATCAACAGCACCATGCACACCCGTGTAGTTGAATTCTTCATTATCTGAAAAGGCGGTATGGGCATCGGCACCTGCGACGATGCCATATTTAAACGGGTTGACACCTATATATTCCTGGTAACCAACACCATTGATCAGGGCCTCCCTGACATAGCTGTAATTGATCCGGCTCAAAACAGGCGGGTTGGTGCCGATCATATGTGAATATTGCTTTTCAAACCCTGCAAATTCATCATTGGGTGACAAGGCCGGGTGGGTATCAGATTGACCCTTGGTCTGCAGAATTTCTGTGGCTGGCTCCATCGAGGCACGCAGTTTCGCGTAGCGCGCGTCAATGGGCTGGCCATCTGAATCTCTGGGTGCAAACATCAGGCCATTACTAAGGTTTGCATTATGAGGAATGGCAAAAACCTGTTTACCGGCGTCACGTTGAGATTGGATATAGGTCCACAGATCTTCAGGGCGGTCTGAATCAAATGCTGAGAATGTTGCATCCGGGCCCTTGTCATCGCGGAAAAAGACATTACGGTGCAAGTTCTGATTCACCGGTATTGATGTCCATTCAAATGCAATAAAAGTCGTAAATTTACCGGGTTCATAGTACTTGTTGGCCAGATCCTTGTGTTTTTGCCAAACAGACTTGGTAATGGCAGGATCGTTAAACGCCGGGTTCGGGGTGTTCGTTGTTAACCCGATAGCAAGGATGCCGAAGGCTTTGTCACCCTGTTTGGGGTCGCCAGACAAAATCATTTTTATGATTTCGTTATCACCATGTTTCTTGATGAGATCAGAGTTCGGGTTGCCAATTTGCGGGAAAATACCCATGTATTCAGCGTGATCGGTAATAGCCACCCAATCGTAGGGTGTCTTTTTCTGTACCATTTCTCCACTGGTGTTTTTCTTTACCGCTTTACCCTGTGCGTAGTTATAGGCGTCCTCAATCGTATTACGCGTACCCATGGAGTAGGCATCCGGTGAATCCTGCGTATGCAGATGCTGCTCACCGAAATATACGTTGTTCAATGGATTGGATTTACCGGAGCTACGCCCTGGCTCGCCCCTTGAATCTGCCGCCAATGCTGATGCCGAGCAAATTAGTGACGTCAATATCGCCACAGTTAATCTGGTTCTGTTTTTCATAATTCCTTTCCCTATTACATTGGTCTTCATTAAAACGATAACCTACTTGATTTAACGTCTAATGCCTCAACCAGGTCGGCTTGATAAATACGGCACCAAACTTGATACCAAAAGTGTTATCTCTGCCGTTATTATTTACACTGTAGTAGAAACCAACTGACGCATTGAGTGGGGTTTTACCATGAAATACCTTACCAAACCGAAGCCCGAGAGGAATTGAAGTCTCGTTGTCTTTTTCCCAGTTAACGGTGGCAAGTTGGTCCGTCCATCCCCAGTAGCCCCAATTGGTATGAACAACGGCGATGGGTTGGAACGACAACTCATTCACATCAGCAGCAGCAGATTTACCAGCGAAAGACCATTGGTTGTAACCCAGTATTCCCCATAGAACTTTGCTAGAGGTCTTATTCATATAAAGAAGCATCGGTCCCGCCTGCCACTTTTCGGTGCTGTACTCTTTGGCACCTATTGGTACACTGCCCGCGACACCCCAGCCCCACGTACCTGTTTTGACTTGATTCAAAACGGCATCCAGCAGAAACAAATCACCAATAGCGGTTTTACCACTGGTACTGATCAATGGTAAGGCCGGACGAAATACGTTCTTCTTGCTCAGGGGTAATACTGGTTGAAACAGGTAGGTATTGGAGATGTTTCTGTCGTCGGAACTACCTGTTGTCCAAAAGAAGTTCTGAAACTGCGTTAAAACTGCCGATGGGTCGGTAGCCGCTTTGGCAATTTCCTCCGGAGTCATGCCACCACTAGCAGCTGCGGAAGCTGCTCCGCCACTTTTTGCTTCTTCAGCGGCCGGTGCTTTCTTTGCTTTATCTTCTGTATCATCTGTTCCCGCATCACTGTCCAGTGAAAATGCTGAAACACTCATAAAAATTGAAAATAGAAAAACAGCCGCTTTACTTGCTTGGCCATTGATTTTCATAACATAGTCCTTTTATTCAAAAATAAAACGGAGCCAGTTAATACCGGCCCCTTAATTTACTCAAAACTTCATAACTGCTTTACAGTTATTTGCTGGCAACCTATTTCACTAACGGCGTGTACCAGATCGGTGATGACCAGGCACGTTCCTGGATGGTTGCCGGAACTAACGTGGAAAGCGGCAGGTTATTCCTGGCCGCGTCATAGGTCGACCACCGTGGAGTAGGAATTTCCAAGGTCCTGACATAATAGGCTGCGCGCTGGTTGGGATCGAAATCCGGGTCTGTCCAGACAGCACTCAATTGTGTATCACCTATATCGTTGGTGTAGGTCGCCTTTTTGACATCAACGCTGTTACCTACATCAGGTACCGCACCCGTTTTTGGATCGGCCTTGCGGTTGTCAGACAGGGCAACATCATAGATTTTTTCACCGGGCCGGCCCCACCTGTTGACAAAAGATTTAATAATCTGAATACGGTCAAGGTTTCCGCTTTCCGGGTCTTTCTGAGCCCATACGACAAATGTGGGCGCCTTGTCGTTTCCACTATTGGCAGGCAGATCACGGCCCATGGGCACGCCACCGGCATAGGCCTTTTTGACAAAGTCTTTATCCTTAACCAGATTGCTGTCATAACCCCAACCACCAAAGAAACGTAACTTGATAAAGGTTCCGGATGTGGCGTAAGTTTCCTTGGCAGCCATACTGTCAAACAGGGATGCACGCGTGTTTTCCTCGGCCCAGACCGCGGTTAAACCAGCTGTACTGACAATCGCACCCGGCTCACCGGATGGACTCATACCCGGGTTCAAACGCTTTTGCGGTGTATCGTCTGTCGCACCGTGTGAACCGTTAAAGCCAAACTCTTCATTGTTGGAGTAGGCGCTGTGACTATCTGCACCACCGACGAGACCCATCTTGTAGGGATTACTACCCAACTTCTCCTCAAGCAGCATACCTTCCACCAAGCCCTGGCGAAAATAACCATTGGTGATCTGGCTGGGCTGGCCAACATTGATCATGTTTTCAAACAATTCAAAATCGGCAAACTCGTCATTCGGCGACAGGGTTGGGTGTGTATCGGAAGTACCCTTGGTTTGGAGCATCTCAAAAACCGGCTCGTTAAGTGCCTGCCGCTCGGCATAGCGCGCGTCCATTGGACCACCGAGGAATTCATTCGGCGAAAACATCCAACCGTCGGAGACGTTGCCATTATGCGGGATGGCCAAATTCGGGTGGCCTTCGTTACGCTGTACTTCCTGGTAGGTCCAAAGGTCCTCCGGGTAATAAGAGTCGAAAGAGGAGTACGGTACAATCGGTCCGGTATCATCCCGGAAGTAAACATTCCTGTGCATATTCCGGCCATTGGGGATGGAGGTCCACTCATAGGATATAAAAGCGGTAAATTTGCCGGGATCATTGAACTTGTTGGCCACCTTGACAAAGGCCGCCCAGTTACTTTGGAGCGCTTCTGGTTTGACGTATTCAGGCATTGCCGTGCTGGTCAGGATTGAACCGAGGATGATACTCACCGCAGATGTTGGATCGGTCATTTTTGCATTCGGGTCCTGGAGCTTCTTGGCAAAATCTGACTTGGAAAGCGGGTTGTTCGGATCAATGAGTGCCGGCATGACACCGAAATATTCAGAATGATCTGTAATACCGACGAAATCGTAAGGTGTTTTTTTCTTTATTGTTTCACCGGTTGTTGAGAGCTTAACCTCCTTACCCTGTGCGTAATTATATACATCTGCCCAGGTTCCGCGCGTACCCACCGCGAACGCATCCGGTGAGGCTGCAGTGTGAATATGCTGCTCGCCGAAATAGACATTTTTTAATGGATTGGGCTTGCCAGAACTGCGACCGGGTTCACCTGCGGAATCTGCAGCCCAGCCTGCACTTGCGCACAATAGGGAGGTAAGTATGGCTGTACTTAAAGTGGTTTTAGTCCTCATAAAATCAATCCTCATAACACCTTGCGATAAAGTTAAAAAATGTATTAATCTCAATTATTGAGCAGATAAAAACAGAAAAGCCCGACACGGGCTAATTAACCCCTGCTTGTTATCCAACTCGTGTTTTATCCAACTCGCGTTTTATCCAACTCGCGTTCCAAATGCCGTAACGCGAATAAATGAATATTGACTGCATGATAAACAGAACAACAAAGGGCGTATATGACAATTTTCGCAAATATCAGCTATGCCCCAAACTAACGTAGCGCCTCGGAAGGCGTTTCATTGAACATTTTACGATGCATCAAACTGAAGCGACCGGGATGTAACGGGTAACCACCACATATGCTTTGCAGGTGTTATTTAGCTATTTATTTCTATATACTTCCATATTATGAAAGTATCTGTAATTAACCCACTCAATTCACTTTGAAATAAGAATGCAAAAACTGGCGCAAAAACTGATTGATCATGGCCTTGAAAACCGTGTGCTCACAGAAAAGCAATTGGCAAGGGTACTGGAGGGGAGTCAACAGCGTCGTTACGGCCTGGTTAACCGTGCATTAAAAGCGGGTGAGTTATATCGTCTGAGTCGCGGCCGTTATTTACTGGCTGACCGGTTCCGTGACTACCCTGGTCACCCATTTGCATTGGCCCAGGCATTTGTTCAGGGCAGCTATGTATCCTTCGAAACTGCACTTGCTTACCATGGCTGGATTCCCGAGGCTGTCCACACCACCGCGTGTGTGACGCCAGGTAGAAAAACACTGGTCTTCGAACCCGGGAAATTCGGGCGTTTTACTTTTCATCCTTTGGCCCTGCATACGGGCCAGTTTCTGCAGCTGGTTCAGCGTATTCAAATTACTCAACAAACCATGTTGGTGGCAGAGCCCGTACGTGCGCTGATGGATCTTGTGTGCTTACGCAAAACCCAATGGCGGGGTTTAGCTTGGCTTATTGAGGGCTTACGAATTGATGAGGAACACCTGCAATCCATCATGCAAAGTGATATGGATACATTGATGAGTGCCTATAAACAAAAAAGGGTCAAATCGTTTCTGAACTCACTGGCACGAGCATTGGACCATGATTGAATTACTTCAACAACAGTTGGACAGGTACGAAGCTAGCGGTCTGATAGAAGAAGAGCGGGCAACAAGGGAGATTTTTCAGGAAGTCTCACTGTATGCCTTGTGGAGGGCAGACTTTTTTGAAGTTGCAGCGTTCCAGGGTGGGACCAGTTTGCGGATATTGCATGGCTTACCACGTTTTTCCGAGGATCTGGATTTTATTCTCAAAGCACCCGATCCTGATTTTGAGTGGAATCCCTACTTGGAAAAATTGTTGGCGGGATTGCTGGAGTTCGGATTGCGCCCGGAAGTAATTGATAAAAGCCGCATGGATCAAAACGTAAAGAGAGCCTTGCTAAAAGACAACTCGATCAGCAACCAGTTGGATTTGTCTTTTGAGCGCGATCATTTGAATCGAAAATTGAAGATTAAACTGGAGATTGATATCAACCCGCCCAGCGGCTCTGGTTTTGCTTATTCCTATCTCGACTACCCCCTGGATTTTGAAGTTTGCCACAAGGACCTGGCGAGCAATTTCTCACTTAAGATTCATGCCTTGTTATGCAGGCCATATTTAAAAGGCCGCGACTGGTATGATTTTAATTGGTACGTTAAACAAAACGTTCATCCTAATTATGTGCACCTGCAGTCCGCGCTAAATCAACTTGGCCCGTGGCAGGGCCAATCCAGGACAATTGATCGGGACTGGTTAACAGATGCTCTCGCGGAAAAAATTTCCAGTATTGACTGGAAAGAGGCAAGCGCTGATGTTTCGCGATTTTTGAGCGTCGCTGAACAGCAAAGCCTGACGCTTTGGAACAAGAGATTTTTCCTGCAGAAGAGCGAGAGAATTTGAGGTCACAGGGCAACGACAGCTCTGATTTTCATTAACTATACGCCGACCTTACGTAATGCCTCGGAAGGAGTTTCATTGAACATTTTTCGGTGCATCGAACTGAAACGACCGGGGTGACTGAAGCCCCATTTCAGTGCAATCGAAGTAACCTTTGCAACTGTAGGGTCGGCAGCCAGTAATTCCCTGTGTGCAGCATTCAAACGATAGATTCGGAGATATGCCCCAGGTGTCATTTCAAGTTTCTCCCTGAAAGCGTATTCCAGGGTTCGCTGACTAACCCCTGCTGCAACCGCCAGTTCCAACGCCGTCACAGGCCTGTCAGATCTCTCAACATACCTGATAGCATGTCGAACAGCTGTTTTACGCAGCGACCCCGTGACGCTGCCATCGACTTGACCGATATTGGCAATACAGTCGCCAAGGGTCTTGAGTAACAGGGATTTTTGGGATCTGAAATAATACTGATCTTCTACCAGGTGAGTATTATTCGCATACCTGCTGATGACACCCGTCATCAATGCAGTCAGCCGTTGTCCATCGACTGCTTTAAAATCAAAATACTGCTTACCCAACAACAGGTCGACCGCTTCCTGGCCCAATGCGTTGGTCAGAACTTCAGGCTTCACCTGCATGACGATGTGACGTCCATCGTCGGGCGACTTAAAATCTATTACCGTGCCGGGTGCAGCGCAGGCAAAACGCCGGTTATCCAGGTATATTCCGCACCACTCATGGCGTGCTTTCCGCCAGGTAAGACTGGCCCCTATCATGATGGAATACTTCGAGGTGGTACCGATAACTTCTACGCTTCGCTGCCAGTGTTGCTCATGGAGCGTCAAATCCGGTGATCTGAGGATCTGCAGTTTACTGTGAAAACGACCGGGTGAAAGCTGGTTGACACGGACATCCCAGGCCCACGGTCCGGTGACTGTCACACGCTCGACCGCTACCTTTTCGATGCAGGCAAACTCCAGTCCGTCACAGGCGTCCATTATGTCCCTTCAAACAAGTGATAAATTCCGGGTAAGCGCTGATGTTAAAACTCCCCGCCATCAGTATATTCTACTGGAGTATTGGGCTCAGTAGCGGTACTTGGCCGAAAGCTGTAGCTGCTTTGCCTTACCGGTTTCGCCATTTTGATTGGTGCGCGAACCGAAAAGAAACTCTGCGCCCAGATCAATGCGGGCAATGGGTGACCAGATATAATTCACTGAAAACCGGTTGGTATTGTTATACGACTCCGGCGCGTAATTCCGATATTTGTTGTTTGCATTGACGTAACCATAGATAAAGCTTGAGCGCATATTCGGCGACCACCACTTTTGAAACGACGCGTACATTGCAAACACCGGGACGGCACTGAGTTGGGCTGTAGCAGGATCAAATATCGCATCCGGGGCACCGATGCTTCCAAGGTCGTTGACGTAATGTGAGTAGCCTTCACCGTAGGAAAGCTGGATTTGAAAGTTATCTCGCTTGTCCCAGCGACTTATGCCGGTCATCCCGCTGACGCTGATAGCCCACCCCGTCGTTGTGTCTGACTTACCATCCTGACAATCACACTCTCCGTACATTTTTCTCAATAGTAAAGAAGACTTTACGTGCCATCTTTCAAAAATATCACGCTCCACGCTTGCAACCAGGTCGGGGTACTGACTGATACCCGTACCATTTTTGATAACGGCAGTGGGGTCTTCCGCAGAAAGCAGTAAATGCCAGTCCTGACCAATCTTGGGGAAATAGCGGACCTGTGCCTGGCGGATGAAAATTTGACCGTTGATTCCCTCACGATCAAGGTCTTCCGGTCTTGACCGGGTATCCATAAAGGTTGACCAGGTTTTACCGATGAGAAAGCTTTTGTATTGTCCAAATGCGTGCCTGAGCTTGAATGTGTCGTTATTACCGGAAAAATCCGCTTCGAGAAAAGCGCGCACCGCGCCATATTGCGTCGTATCCCGCATTTCGACACTCAGCCTGGACTGACTGACTGTCAGAGTCGCATTATTGGAGCCACCTTCCTGGGGTACCGGTATGGTACCCACGATAAAACGATCGGTGGTACCGATAGGATCAAAACTCTCCACGATATTCATCTTCACGAACCCGCCAAACTTGATGGCGGCAGAGCTGCCCGGAATGGGTATTGACCCGGGAAATGACTTCAGGTCATAGGTGGTAGATTCTGACTCCTCGGATTTCTTAATCGAACCTTCGACCGTTTCAAGACGAGAGCGTAATGCTTTTTCAGAGTCGGAGATAGTCTGACCTGCCTGGGTTTTGGCGGTGTCCACCTCTTGCTGCAGGGATTGGATTGCCTGTCTTTGTGTGGCTATTTCTTTTTCCTGCGAGCTGATCTGTTTATTCTGTTTATCAATCTCCTTCTGCCGTGAATCCACTTCACTGGCGTATTGCGCCTTGAGCGTTTCTATTTCTTTGTTTTGGGCATCCAGTTGGGCTTGCAATTTTGCAAGCGCCTTCTGAAAGCTGTCACCACCGGAATCGGTTGTTGCTTCTGCAGCAGGTTTCGGTTGCGGCTTGGTTTCCCTGGGTGGTAGCGTGGCTTCCTTAGCCTGTGTCGGGGCTTCCTTGGCCGGCGACGTGGTTACCTTAGCGGGTGGCGTAGTTTCCTTGGCCGGTGGCGTAGTTTCCTCAGCCGGTGACGTGGTTACCTTAGCTTCTGGTGAGGCTTCCTTGGCCGGTGGTGTGGCTTCCTGTTTCTCAGCTACAGTAGATTCTGAGGGAGTATCTGTCGGTACATCCTGCGCGAAAACAGGTTCAGACCCGCCAAACACCAGCATGAGAACCAGGCTGACAAGCAATACAGTCCTGAAAAACAGAGTGCTCACTTTCGATAATTCCTTCGTGACTTTTCCATGGTCATCCGATCACTTCAAATTGCGCCGGCCAATGCCGTCGCGCGAACAATTAAGAGTGTGCAAGTTATCACAGTTAACCTCGTCACTTCCAGTTGCTTCACCACTGAAATACAAGCTGGGATTGGCCCGGCAACCCACTTTCGCCCATCTGTTTAAGCTCGTTCAAGGATACTGGATTTAGAAAACATGAAAGCCCATAATCATGGGTGTTTAGGGAACTTTAATTGGTGATACAGACCTGTCACTTGAAAACATGATCGGTATCCAGTGCTTGGAAGGAGGTTAACTTCATGAGAATTAACGAACGTCCAATACAACGCTCTCCTACTAAAGCACTTAGCCCCCTGCTCAACCCGCCAGCCCGAATAAAACTGATGGTCAGTTTATTTCTGTCCCTCATGCTTTCAGGTTGCGCCCACTACGGCACACCCAAAAATGTTGATATTCCGGATCCGCGCAAGGCCGACAAGTACTCGCTTCACGACTGGGATATTGCACATAGAGACGATGACATCAGGTTCATACTGACTTTTTCCGGTGGGGGCACGAGGGCTGCCGCCTTATCTTATGGTGTTATGCAGGGATTGCGTGATACTAAAATCGACCATGAAGGCCAGTCAGTTAGATTGCTGGATGAAGTCGATTACATCAGCTCTGTATCAGGTGGAAGTTTTACCTCAGCCTATTACGGACTACATGGCGACGGCATTTTTGAGAATTTTGAAAATGACTTTCTAAAATTTAATTTGGAAAAGCACCTGATTCTGAGAGCCTTAAACCCTTTCGTGTGGTTCAGTAAAGGTGGCCGCACCGAAGCAGCGATCAAGTACTATCAAAAATTCCTTTTCCATGATGCGACATTTGCCGACATGATTAACCCGGACCGTCCAATGATCATCATCAACGCATCGGACCTTGGTTATGGCATCCGTTTCTCTTTTATCCAGGAATATTTTGACCTGTTGTGTTCCGAGCTATCCGAATACCCTGTCGCCGATGCCGTGGCCGCCTCTTCTGCCGTTCCGGTCCTTTTTAACCCGGTAGTGGTCGCAAATTATGATACCTGCAGCGGTATGAATTTGATCGGAACCACGGATCTGCATGACGCAGTTGAGATGTATAAAGGCCAGAACTTACCCGTACTCATCTCTCAACTGGAGACCTATAGCGAAAAGGACAAGCGCAAGTATGTCCATTTCGTCGATGGCGGTATTACTGACAACCTGGGTCTGCGTGCAGTGTCTGACGTCATGGCAGTAACGGGTGACCCGGATAAGATTTATGATGGTTCCATCAAGCCTCCAAGGCATATTGTGGTGATCATGGTCAATGCAGCAACTGAATCAAACCAAGACATGGATATAAGCAATAAGGAACCGTCTGCCATCGGCGTGATTGGCGCTGTTAGCAATTTGCAACTGACTCGGTATGACGCTGATAGCATGCTCCTGACCAAGACAAAAGTGGAAGAATGGGCAAAAAAGCTATCCACACCTGAGCAAGAAGTAGAGACACACTTCATCAATGTCAGTATTCAGAAGATCAAGCATCCGGAACTTCGGGAATTTTTTAACAACATTCCTACAAGTTTTGCACTCAAAGACGAGCAGGTCGATAAGTTGATCGAGGCCGGCCGGCAACTATTAAGTGAGGACCCGGAGTTTCAGCAACTATTAGTTGACCTGGAGAGCCGGCAGATACATTGAGAAAACACTGAATATCTTGACGAAACATTATCTGGAAACATCCTCCGACTAGCCCCGTGTTGGCAGAAGGTAGAAGTTACGGACAGAATCCAATTCAGATTTCAGGACTGAGCACGTTCCTGCCACGAGCAATTGCCATTGCACCACTGCGCACAACTGCGAGTATTTCCGAACATTCACCGACCCTGGATATAAAATCATCCATATGGATATTGGCGCCGGTCAACTCCAGCGTATACGTTTCCGGACAATCGTCTAAAACCCGGGCGCCAGCTTCTTTTATCAACTCCGGCAGGCAATCCGCTCCGCCAGTCGGAATTTTCACCTTCAGCAACAGCAGTTCACGCTCTATATGATCATCCATGGTCATATCAGCCGTATTCACGACATCCACCAGTTTCAGCAACTGGTTGTTAATCTGTTCAATTACCCCGTCTGACCCCTTGGTAACCAGTGTCAAACGAGAGACTTCAGCGTCTTCCGTCGGTGCAACACTCAGTGACTCGATGTTGTAACCGCGGCTTGAAAACAAGGCTGCTACGCGGGCCAGTGCACCCGCTTCGTTGGCCATCAGGATAGAAATAATGTGTCGCATTTTGCAGTTTCCCGGTACGAAATAACCAATTCTGAGAATTGGCGTTCAATTATTCATAATCTCGCAGTTTAATGGCTATTGCAATGCAGTAGTAATTAATTGAAACTCGCTACCTATGAAGCTAAGCCCAAAAACTCCCCAATCCGTGCCGCACCCGCTTGCCGGTACGCAAATGACCGGCGCAGAAATGGTGGTTCAAGTCATGGCCGACGAAGGTGTCGACACCATTTTCGGATACAGCGGCGGTGCCATCCTGCCAACCTATGATGCGATATTTCGTTATAACGCTAAACATACTGATGACAAGGGCTATGAACCCATGCCGCTTATCGTACCCGCCAATGAGCAGGGTGCCGGCTTCATGGCTGCAGGTTACGCCCGAGCCAAGGGTGAGGTCGGTGTCGTCATGGTGACCTCTGGCCCCGGTGCGACCAACACCGTTACACCGGTAAGGGATTGCATGGCGGATTCCACCCCTATCGTGGTGATTTGCGGACAGGTACCTGTCGCGGCGATCGGTACCGACGCTTTTCAGGAAGCACCCGTTTCCAGTTGTCTCGGACCGGTATCCAAACACACCTTCCTGGTGACAAACCCGGAATTACTTGAAGAAACGGTGCGCACTGCATTCGAGATCGCCCGTACCGGCCGGCCCGGACCGGTGGTGGTGGATCTACCCAAGGACATACAGAACGCGACCGGCACCTTCCAGGGCACCGGCTTACTGCCGGTCCAGGGTTACCGGCAACGAATTCATGCCGTACGGGGTAACGTGCTTGACGATACGCAATGCGAAACATTTTTCGATATGTTGCAGGGTTCCAAACGACCGTTGATCTATGCCGGCGGTGGCGTAATCAATGGTAATGCCTCGGCGGAGTTACGTCATTTTGCAGACAGTTTGGGGATTCCGGTGACCACCACCTTGATGGGCATCGGCGCGGTAGATACAACCGAACCATTATCGCTTCACATGCTGGGTATGCACGGTCTGGCATCTGCCAATTACGCGGTGGACGATTGTGATTTCCTGATCGCTGTCGGCGCACGTTTTGATGACCGGGTGGCGGGAGCGCCAACGAAATTTGCACCCTCGGTAAAACACATCGCACAGTTTGATATTGACCCCTCGGAAATCGGCAAGGTCAAAGCCGTTGACTGGAAACACATCGGTATTCTTAAGCAGGATTTGCAGATTTTATCTCACTATGCAGAAATCAACGGTATTTCACCGGATTTCAGCCAATGGCATGCTGAAATCGCCGATCTCAAGGCAGTTTATGGCCTGAACTACGATCGGGACAGCGACCTCATCCAGCCCTACGCCGTGGTTGAAGCCATCAACGACATCACTGGAGGAAAAGCCATCATTTCAACGGGTGTTGGTCAACACCAGATGTGGGCGGCCCAGTATTTTGATTTTCAAAGTCCCAGGTTGTGGTTGACGTCCGGCAGTATGGGCACCATGGGTTTTGGCCTGCCCGCCGCCATCGGTGCACAGTTCGCAAAGCCTGATCACCTGGTCATCGATGTTGATGGAGATGCCAGCATACGCATGAATATCGGCGAGCTTGAAACCGCGACAAGTTATGACCTGCCGGTCAAGGTACTGGTGCTGAATAATTATGGCGACGGCATGGTCAAGCAGTGGCAGAAGCTGTACTACAAAGGGCGTTTGTCCTACAGCGACAAGTCACTGCGGTCAAAGGACTTCGTCAAGGCAGCCGAGGCGGATGGATTCAAGTTCGCGGTCCGGCTGGATCAGAAGGCCGATATGGAGCGGGTGATCAAAGAGTGGCTCGAATTCCCGGGACCGGCTTTTCTGGAAGTCATCATCGACCAGGATGCCTGTGTTTACCCGATGGTTGGTCCCGGTCTGGCCTACGACCAGATGGTCACGGGGGATTTCATTCCGAACCGTACCAGGGTCAACGAGGAAGATATCGATGGCTCTGAAATGTTCTGAGTCCGGACTCTGCTTGTCAAAGTAAATCAAGGGCGCGCATCGCTGCAGTCAGCGGCGCGTGATAAACCTCTGCCAGCTCAGTCATCGGCAACCTCAGGTGACCACCGATAAGACCCTGCCTGGCCACGGCCCATTTGACCGGAATGGGGTTGGATTCCAGAAAAAGCGCATGACTTAGCGGTCGCAGCCTGGCATCGAGCTCACGTGTTTTCTCTGTTTCACCCGTCAGCGCCAATTGACATAATCTTGCCATTAATGCAGGTGCAACATTGGCGGTGACTGAGACGTTACCCTTTGCACCCATCAGGATGAGTTCAGCCGCGGTTTCATCATCTCCGGAATACACCGCCATCTTACCTTCGCAGATGTCCAGTACCTCGCGTCCCCGTTGCAGGTCACCCGTCGCCTCCTTGACCCCGATGATATTTTCAATCCCGGCCAGGCGGCCAACTGTCTCGGGTAACATATCAACACCGGTGCGTCCCGGTACGTTGTAAAGAATTTGGGGAATCGCTACCGCATCGGCAATACACTTGTGATGCTGATACAGACCTTCCTGGGTCGGCTTATTGTAATAAGGCGTGACCAGCAGGCAGGCGTCGGCGCCATCAGCCTGTGCCGCAGCAGTCAGCTCAATTGCCTCATCAGTGGAGTTGGCACCGGTTCCGGCAATCACCGGTATGGCCCCGTCTACTTTCTTAACTGTATGGGCAATCACCGCACAGTGTTCCTTCACCGACAGGGTGGCAGATTCACCGGTGGTGCCCACGGACACGATAGCCCCGGTGCCCTCACGGATATGCATATCCAATAGCGCATCCATGCTTTCCCAATCGATTGATCCATCATCAAACATGGGGGTTACAAGTGCAACGATGCTGCCACTGATCATATTTGGTACTCCGCAATTAATGCATATATAAAGCAGTCATTATGCACTGTATTGATGCCCGCTTCAGACGGAAATTGCATGGGTTGTCTTGACCTCCTCCATCACCACGTAGGTATGGGTTTGTTTGATATCAGACATTCTTGCCAGGGTCTCACCCAGGAAGTCGCGATACTCAAGCATACTTCCGGTTCGAACTTTTAAAAGATAATCAAAACCACCCGCCACCATGTGGCACTCCATCACTTCGGGACATAAAGCCACCTCCGTTTTAAAACGATCGAACACATCCGGATTGGTACGATCAAGTTGCACCTGGATGAAACTGATCACACCGGCACCCAGTTTGTGCGGATTGAGCAAGGTTACATAATCAAGAATATAGCCATCGGCTTCGAGACGCCGAACGCGCTCAAGACACGGGGTCGGGCTGAGGTTAACCGAGCGTGCAAGATCTGCATTGGTCATACGCGCATTGCCCTGGAGTTGACGGAGTATTTTATGGTCAATACGGTCCAGGTTCCTGGTTTTTGACTTACGCATAGCATGTTCACCTGTTTAAACAATATTTTTATAGTGTTTATAACGTAATAATGTGCAATACAGTAGCATATATCGCACTTTTCAACGTATTTTATAACATAATATCAGGTTATAGAATGCTTACTAAAGAGGTCTGATCCTTTGAACAACGCTGCCAATTCACCCCTGTCCAAAGCCCGCCTGATCCTGCGTCAGAAGAAACATGCGGACGAAAACAAGATGGCCGCCAGCATGCTGGCAGAATTCCCACTGAGCCAGGCGGACCGTGACAACATCGTCGAAACGGCACATGCCATTGTCACAAAATCCAGGGAGATGAGCGCGGAACGCGGCACCCTGGATGCCTTCATGCAGGAGTTCGGTCTTTCCAACCAGGAAGGCGTGGCGCTGATGTGCCTGGCAGAGGCACTCTTGCGTATCCCCAACGCCGAAACCCAGGATGCCCTGATCACAGAAAAAATCGCCTCGGGTAACTGGGCCGATCACCGCGGCAGTTCACAGGATTTGTTTGTCAATGCCGGTGTCTGGGCACTTATGCTGACCGGTGGTGTCATCAAGCTGGACGAAAATGTTACCCACGATGCCGCCGGCTGGACCAAATCAGCAGTCGCAAGGCTCAGCGGCCCGGTCATCCGCAAGGCCGTGATGCAGGCCATGCGTATCATGGGTCACCAGTTTGTATTCGGCCGCAGCATCAAGGAAGCCCTGAAGCAAAGGGCAAAACGCGATGCCGGTAATCGTCTTTTTTCTTTCGACATGCTTGGAGAGGGTGCACGTACCGCAGCGGATGCGGAACGCTACCAGAGTCTTTATCGCCAGGTCATTGGTGATGTCGGTAAGGCGATCAAGGACGAAGGTGACGATATTGCCAACCGGTCATCTGTTTCAATCAAGTTATCCGCGCTGCACCCGCGTTACGAGGCGATCAAACATCATCGTGTCATGACCGAGTTACTGCCAAAGGTAAAAGAATTGGCCATGTTGGCCAAGACGCACAATATGCAACTCACCATCGATGCCGAGGAAGCAGACAGGCTGGACATTTCGCTGGATCTTTTTGAAGCCCTGGCACGTGATCCTGATCTCGCCGGATGGCAGGGGCTGGGCCTGGTAGTGCAGGCTTATCAAAAACGCGGACCGGCGCTGATCGACTGGTTGATCGCGCTGGCCGAGGAAACAGGCCGGCATTTCCCGACCCGCCTGGTCAAAGGTGCCTACTGGGATTCCGAGATCAAACACGCCCAGGAAATGGGTTTGGCCGACTACCCGGTGTGGACACGCAAGGTCACCACCGATCTATGCTACCTGGACTGTGCCCGGCGCATGCTGGCGGCACCTCAGGCCTTTTATTCTCAATTTGCCACGCATAATGCACATTCACTCGCCGCTGTGGCGGCCATGGGTAAAGGTGAAGTGATGGAGTTTCAGCGTCTGCACGGCATGGGTGACCTGCTCTACAGATCCGCTGCCAGTGTCATCAAGGATATGCCACGCGTTCGCACCTATGCACCGGTCGGCGCGCATGAAGACCTGCTGCCCTACCTGGTACGGCGGCTATTGGAGAACGGCGCCAACTCCAGTTTTGTTAACCGTTTCATGGACGCCGATGTACCGGTGGCTGATGTAGTCAGTGACCCGGTCGGAGAGGTTGCAGCCATGTCTGACAAACGTCATTCAGGCATCCCAGTCCCTGTAAATTTATACGGTGACAGGCGAAATTCAGCCGGTCTTGACCTGACAGACCCGTTGGCAACCCGGGAACTGATGGATGCCCTGGCAGAAAGATCGACGACGACTTACAGCGCCCCGTCTATTGTCTGTGGAAAGGAAGTCGGTGGTGAGGAAATCCTGGTCACCAGCCCCGCTGATAAACACATCGTCATCGGAACGACCCGTCATGCCGAAGATACGGATATCGATCGCGCGCTTGATGCTGCCGTCAAGGCACAGAAGGGCTGGGACGCTGTTGGCGGCGAAGGCCGTGCACAGATTCTTGAGCGCCTTGCCGACCTGATCGAGGAACACCGTGTGCCGTTGCTGGACCTGTTGGCCAGGGAAGCCGGCAGGGTCATCGCCGATGGAATATCGGAAGTGCGTGAGGCCGCTGATTTCTGCCGCTATTACGCCCTGCAGGCACGTCTTAATTTCGCCGAGCCCAGGTCACTCAAATCACCTACCGGCGAAAGCAACCACCTTTCAATGCATGGGCGCGGGGTATTTTTCTGTATTTCCCCGTGGAACTTTCCGCTAGCTATTTTTACCGGCCAGCTGACCGCGGCGCTTGCTGCAGGTAATGCCGTCATTGCCAAACCCGCCGACCCGACGCCGTTGGTTGGTGCTTACGCCGTGCGCTTGATGCATGAGGCCGGTGTTCCCACTGATGTATTACACCTGCTCTACGGACGCGGTTCGAAAATGGGTGCCAAAGTGGTATCGGATGAACGGATTATCGGTGTCGCCCTGACCGGTTCGACAAGCACTGCCCAGACCATCAACCGTTCGCTGGCTGCCAAGAACGGAACCATTAATACCCTCATCGCAGAAACGGGCGGGCAGAATGTCATGATCGTTGATTCCTCCGCCCTGCCGGAACAGGTGACCGACGACGTTCTGACATCAGCCTTTTCCTCTGCCGGCCAGCGTTGCTCGGCCCTGCGTGTGCTCTATCTGCAAGACAGCATTGCCGACAAGGTCATCAATATGTTGAAAGGCGCACTGGCAGAACGGCAGATCGGTGACCCGCTGGACCTGGCGACCGATATTGGACCGGTTATCAACCTCAGTTCACGTAATGGACTGGAAAAGCATATCGACCGTATGCACAAGGATGGAAAGCTGATTGCCAGGGGCAAGGTACCTGACAACCTTGAGAACGGCACCTACCTCGCACCGCATATTTTCGAGATCCCTGCCCTCTCCACACTCAGCGATGAAGAGTTTGGTCCTGTCCTGCATGTGATCCGTTATAAACACGGTGATATTGAAAAGGTAATGTCCGATATTGCCGATACGGGCTTTGGTCTCACCTTCGGTGTGCACTCCCGTATTGAAGGCTACTGGCTGGATCTATTTGCAAAAAATGCCGTCGGCAACACCTATGTCAACCGCAATATGATCGGCGCAGTCGTCGGCGTGCAACCCTTCGGCGGCATGGGCCTTTCAGGCACCGGCCCCAAAGCCGGCGGACCGCATTACCTGCTCCGCTTCGCCAACGAGAAGATCCTAACGATCAATACCGCAGCGATCGGCGGTAACACCGAGCTGTTCAGATTGAATGAAGGTACGTAGGGTCGGTAACTGGTTACCCACGCTGATTTCCATTGCTGAACGCTAACAGGTATTCCATCTAAACCTTGGGGCGCTGGGGCGGGGGTATTGACTTTCAGGACTCGCTAGTCACATCCATGTGGCGCTCGGACTCGGCTTCCTGCCTCGTACGGTCCTGATAGTCAATACCCCCACCCCAGCTTCGACCGGACCGTTGTACATCTATCTAAAACCAATGTTCTTTGATCTCCCACGTAGCCGAGGGTGTACGGTACCTTGCTTCAGGACCTTACGAGACATGGATGTCGAGGATGAGCGACACATGGATGTGCTTGAGCGAGTCCGGAAGTAAGGTACCGTGCGGCCTTGGCGCCCACACAGAAACCAATCATTTATGTGTAGTGATAAATAATCTTTATTGGAACACGACATGGTGCGTAACGAGTTACGCACCCTACGAAGAAATGGCTAAGCGTTCCGCATCTTGCTTTCAACAATCTTGAGAAAATCGATGGTGTCCTGGTCTTTTACGAGGGCACCATCTACTTCACTTCCGCAGATGGCTTTCAGTTCTTCCAGATCGAGGTACTCGGGGTGGTGTACTTCGGCGATAGAGGCGTAATGAAACTCGGCGTTATCTTTTTTGATAATCAGCGAGTAAACGTGAATAACCGGTTGGACTTCACCAATATCACCAAAAAGTGAATGAACATCTGAGAAGTCCGTCAGTGTTTCCAGTTGCCCGATATACTGGTGGCGTTTATCTATAATCCATCCATTGTCTTTGAACACGATGCCAATGGATTGTCCGTCGATGATCGCTTCGTGTTCATTCTGGAATGCCGGTTCAATCACGGCCGGATACATAACCACCGCAAATGTCCGGTTGGTTCTCAGGCCGGCAGTTGTGCTGAACAAGTTTGAGACACGTATCCTGAGACCATTCTCGACAATTTCGATTCCATAATTCCCAAATTTCAGGCGAATTCTGTCGCTGTTACCCAGGTCGGAAGCCTGCTTTTCAGCAGCAGGGCTCTTACTTTGAAGTGTTTTTGTGGGGTCACTCGCTAACATGAAATCAACTTCGATTAATGACAGAGCGCGTACTTTACTACAGCGCTGTTCAACGTGCATGTTTGATGCGCCTGGTTCGGTATCAACAGGCACATCGATCTGTGCCTGTTTCCCCTGTTTTTGCAGAATAACCGATAGCAAACCATGCTACTGCTGAATAATCTCACGCAATGCTGACATGGGGACCGACCCGGTCGCGAGCACCCTATCGACGAAATCCCGGGTTACAAAGTTTTCACCAAGACGTCGCTGTTCTTCCTGCCAAAGTGCGTCGAAACCATGGTAACCGACAAAATATGATGTCAATTGCAAAGACATGTACAAGCCCGATACACGATTCCACAGGTTTTCCGCAAATTGAGCCGGCAATAGACCACGCGTTCTTGCAAACTCGATCACACGCTCCTTGCTCCAGCCCTGTGTATGCACCATGACGCTGATATAGGCCCGTGTCGCGTTTTCCAGACGCTTACGCAAGTGCGCCAGGCGGGTCAGTTTATTACCATCCCCCCAACCTGCTTCCAGCATCACCACCTCAACAAATGACGCCCAGCCTTCCGAATAATAGGGATTGCTGAACAAGCCCCGTACTTTACTGGCGTGTAACAGACCCACCTTGAATTGCATGTCATGACCGGGCCATAGTTCGTGCGCAATAATCATCCGGTTGAAATGATTATTGAATGACCGGTAAAACCCATCCTTTTCCTCCTCGGGAGCGTCATCGGGAATAGACGGCAGATAAAGCAGCGTTTTTGCATCGGGGTCAAAAGGACCTGGAGGAAAAACACCACCTATCCTGGCAAACGGGGAATGCGACGGTAACAAATCGATAATGATGTTGCGGTTGGCCGGCACCGTTGCCAATTCATGCCGGATCACAAAATCAATGGACTCCTCGGTGGCCTCTCTGAACACCCGCAGAAAATCCTGCCTGTTGTCCTCGCGGTCTTCCTCCATGGCCTCAAGGGCGGCATCGAGCAGTGCCTGGCCTGATGGTCTATCGACGCCCTGGTGTTCTTCATCCCACCAGGCACCTGCCAGTTCCAGCATCAGTTCGCGAACCCTGTCAATTTCCTGCAAGGCAATGACCGGCAAGGTTTCAGGGCTTACATTGTTATCCGAGAAAATCGCGAGCTTTCGCTTGTAGACCTCCGGTCCAAATTTGTCCGGAACTGAAGCCACCGGTAAGACCTTGTCATTGATATGGCTTGCCAGATCACGCATCTGTTGTGTGGTCCTGGCTACCGCTTTGCGAAACCCCTCCAAATCATCTTCTTCTGTCCAGGCAAATGATTCCGCCAACAGTTTGTCTTCATAAAACCCGATTGTCCGCTCCAGTGATTTCAACGCATCCCTGGTTCTTGCCGGGTTGCCGTTTTTTATGTTTTCGATTCCCAGGCGACACAGGGCAGAGACGCCTTCGAGACGCGTTGACACTGCCCTGAACGTCTCAGCCTGGCTCAACCTTTCCGACACCAGCACATAGGTCAGTGCCTCTGAAATCTTGCCCGCATACCATTGCGGTTGCCGGGTAAGCGGATCATCCTGCTCCCAGAGTTCCAGTTCAAGCCTGACCTGGCGCAACAGCACCTGCGCATCAACCCGTTCATTCAAAGGAGCACTGCCGGGGATGGACAACAGGGTTTTTTCTGCCTGTTGATTAAACAGCAGCCAGTCTGCAACACGTTGTTTTGAGAAGTCTTCAAAACGCCAGGCAGCGGACTTCTGACCCTCTCCAAATGCTGAACTTGGGTAGAAATCTTTCCATTGACCCATATAGGCGTCAATCAACTCCCGGGTCTGAGCCTGTAATGCGGAGACCCACAAAAATAAGACAGCTGCCAACAAGCATTTTCCAACCCTGCTGAAGTACACACCGGAACGATCTCTATTCAACACCCTACGAATCATTTGGTTCTCCTTGCGCCCCCGCAAGCGCCAATAAGATCAAACTTTCCGGTATAACGCAATAAATACCGACCATCATCTGGCACAATATAAATCGACCGGCACGAAGTGGATT
>Ga0316192_10000231_pt1 | contig 38761 bp, 40 predicted proteins | sample MerIslwburrow_MG_FD_204931 | JGI IMG/M metagenome (GOLD analysis project Ga0316192, IMG submission 204931) | Coastal sediment microbial communities from Maine, United States - Merrow Island worm burrow | ecosystem: Environmental > Aquatic > Marine > Coastal > Sediment | place: USA: Maine...
CTGCAATTGGCAATCACCGTGTAAAAACGCCAGCAGCTGCTCACCACCGTGATGTCGCCGCCAGCCGCTCAGGATCGCCAGTTCACGCTCGCCCTGTACCAGTTGTTCCAGCTCTTTGCGGCTGGCTAGTGTGGTGGGCGTGATCTGGTATTGCTGGGCATTCAGTTTGATAATCGCTGACAGCACATCCACCAGGGCATCCTGTCCTGGGGTCAGGCGTTTGGGGCGGGGTAGCTTGGGCCACTCTTCTTTCGGCATGGCCTCGGCATCAGCAATGCATTGCAGCAATTTGTCGCCGTTACGTTGCACCAGATTGGCGGGAATGCCACGAATCTTTTCCAGTGCTGTAGTGTCTTTGGGGCGCAACTTGGCGATGTCGAGCAAGATCACATCAGCGGCAATCCAGCGTCTGGGTTTGTCTTTGTCGATGGCCTGTTGCTCACGCCAGGCACTGAGTTTCTGCAACACAGCCAGCTGCATCCCTTTGAGTTTGTTCAGTCCTTTGATCTTGCGCCAGGCGGTGTCTGGATCGGACTGGTAACGAGCCGGGTTGGCGAGGTCGGCGAAATCTTCCGCCAGCCAGTCGCTGCGATTCTGGGCTTCAAGGGATTCTAACTGCAGTGGATAAACCTGGCTCAGATAACGAACATCGTCTTCGGCATAGCTGATTTGCTTTGGATCAAGCGGCCGTTGCAGCCAGTTGGTACGACTGTGGCTCTTGTCCAGATCAACGTCGAGCAGTTCTTTTACCAGGTTGGCATAACCGATCTGTTCACCCTGGCCCAGCACGGTGGCGGCAATCTGGGTGTCGAACAGAGGCTGGGGCAGTTCGCCGAAGATCAGGTAAAAGATCTCCATGTCCTGACCGGCGGCATGAAATACCTTGGTCACAGCAGGATTGCTGAACAGTTGTTTGAGTGGGCTTAGGTCTTCGATGGTCAGTGGGTCGATGCAGGCGATGGTCTGCTGATCGGCAATCTGGATCAGGGCCAGTTGCGGGTAATAGGTTTGCTCACGGACAAATTCGGTATCAACGGTGACGAATTCACTCTGGCTGAGTTGCTGACAGAGTTGCTCGAGTTCGTCAGCCTGGGTGATGTAGCGGGTTTCCATGGCGAGGCCTTTATGCAAATCAGGCCATTCTACCTTAGTTACCCGCCTGGTTCATGGTGCTTGAGATGAGGAAATAACCAGCCTGGTATGGTAGCCAGGCTGGTTAAAACGGATCAGGCCAGATTGTCGTCGGCCACTTTGTACTTCGGGTCTTCGATGTAGTTGGCCTCGACCAGATTGCCGGCCTTTTTCAGCAGGTCTCGGCACTCAGGGCTGAGGTGGCGCAGGTGCAGGGTCTTGCCGGCATTGAGATAACGTTCGGCCACGGCGTCGATGGCTTCGATGCCGGAGTGATCGTAGACCCGTGTGTTGACGAAATCGATGATGACATCGTCTGGGTCGCTACGTGGGTCGAATAGTCCCTTGAAACTGTGGATAGAGCCAAAAAACAACGGCCCATGCATGATGTAGATTTTGGTACCGTTTTCATCGGTATGACTGACAGCATCCATACGTTTAGCTGTCTCCCAGGCGAACACCAGCGCTGAGACGATGACGCCGACGATAACGGCGATGGCCAGGTCGGTGGCGACGGTGACACCAGAAACCAGCACGATAATGAAGGCATCTGATTTTGGAATCTTGCCGAGGATGCGGAAACTGGACCACTCAAAGGTGCCGATGACGACAATGAACATAACGCCAAGCAGGGCCGCCAGCGGGATCATCTCAATCAGGCTGGACGCAAACAGGATGAAACACAACAGGAATAGTGCCGCTGAGATGCCGGACATGCGGCCGCGGCCGCCTGAGTTTACGTTAATCATGCTCTGGCCAATCATGGCGCAGCCGCCCATGCCACCGAAAAAACCGGTGACCACATTGGCGGCACCCTGGCCGATGCATTCCTTGTTGCCGCGACCGCGGGTCTCGGTGATCTCGTCGATCAGGGTCAGGGTCAGCAGGGATTCGATCAGGCCGATGGCAGCGAGGATGACGGCGTAGGGTAGACAGATCCACAGGGTTTCCAGGGTGAAGGGCACGCTTGGGATATGGAAGTCAGGCAGGCCACCAGCGATGGAGGCCATGTCGCCAACGGTGCGGACATCGACGTTAAAGGCGATGACGATAAGACTGACAACAACAATTGCCGCCAGTGATGACGGTATTGCCTTGGTGAATTTGGGCAGGTAATGGATGATGGCCATGGTCAGGACGACCAGGCCAATCAGCATAAACAGGGCGTTGCCGCTCATCCATTCAGTAACACCGTTTTCACCGGTCACCTGGAATTGCGGTAGCTGGGCCAGAAAGATGACGATGGCCAGGCCGTTTACGAAACCGAGCATCACCGGATAGGGCACCAGGCGAATGAATTTTCCCAGCCTCAGCATCCCGGCACCGACCTGGATGATGCCCATTAACACCACCGTAGCAAATAGATATTCAACCCCGTGGTCGGCCACCAGGGCCACCATTACCACTGCCAGGGCGCCGGTGGCACCGGAAATCATGCCCGGGCGACCGCCGATTGCAGCGGTGATCAGACCCACCATAAATGCCGCGTACAGCCCCACCAGTGGTTCCACTCCAGCGACAAAGGCAAAGGCGACAGCCTCGGGCACCAGGGCCAGGGCTACGGTCAGACCGGAGAGCAGATCATTCTTTATGTTGGCGACGGGGTTGGCGCGGGGTTCGAACATCAGGGCTACTACCTTTGGTGGGATGGCAAAGAGGGTGCGCATTTTAGCAAAAATGGCTGTTTGAACCAAATCTAAGTCTATGCTGTAGAAAAAGAAATCCGCTTAGCGGCGGATGTGTGAGTGACGACAGAAGGTGCGGCTGAGCCAGGTTCCGATCCAGATTAGCAGCAGCATGGCGTTCAAACTACCGCCACCACCGCCAGTGTCGGCGCTGTTGTTTGTTTCGATGGCCTGATTATCGGCGTTGAGTGTGTCGCTTTCTATCTCAATATAACCAATTGCCTGGGAATAGAGTGGTGTGGCTGATTCTGCCTCAAGCAACACCAGGGTCAGGCTGTGTAGTCCGGCCGGTGGAGAGATATAGTCACCACTGAGTTCGCCGAGGTAGCGTTGTTCCGCGGCATCGAGCTGCGCCAGGTCGATGCGGCTCAAAACATATTCTTTGTCAGGGTCGTTTGACGGGGTGGCGCGAACCTCCAGCGTCAGCGCCTGACTGGCACTGTCGCGATAGCTACGCAGGTAGTCGATGTTGATGTTGACGAGCTGACCATTGATCGCGAACTGTTTGAAACCCTCCAGAGTGATGTCGAGCTGGTCGCCCTGTGCATCGGAGTAGAGGTGGCGAATGCCCTGGATGTCATCGTCCTGAAGTCGGTCGAGAGACAGGCTATTGTTGCCGGTGTTCATGATTGAGTCGACATTCTGGCCTGCTTCATCCGGGTGTAATAACCCGGCGGCGTGGCCAAATTCGTGCAGGGCGACACGGATGAAATCGTATACAGGACGGCCCTCGGCATCGCGGCGCAGTGGTCCGGCATAAGAATCGTATTGCAGCTTTGAATTGAAGATGACATCGGTATCGTTGATATACCAGGTGCCGCCAATTCGGCTCATGCTAACCCGGGTGGTGGCGATGATGCTGCCCCATTCGGTACTACAGCCAGTATCGGCCCAGCCGGTGCTGTTGATGCCGTCATTGACGCAGGTCTGGCCACTGTTGTCACTGGCATGCCATTCAAAATCGGCGCCGGCCTCGTTCCATTGTTGCAAGGCCAGGCGGGCGCTGTCGTTCCACTCAGAACCAAAGTTGAGCCCCATGCTTACCTGGCGTTGATGCCAGCTAACAGCTGTGCCGCTGTGGGTCGGGCCGGTAAAGCTGCCTTCGGACTGGCCGCGATAGCTAAAGCCCCAGGCCTGGCTGGTGATGGCGCTCAGGCTCAGCAGAATTAGCAGTAAGCGCCAGTTTTTCATGATTATTGGCCCTGGCCCAAATTGTCTTGGCCTAGCGAGCTGCGAATCTGATTGACCAGGGCCTCAAGGGTCTGGCTTTGCTGGCTGTGTTGGTGAGTTCGGCTGGTGGCCTGGCGCGTCAGTGACAGGCTGCTGCCACCGCTGGTGGCGGGAATGGCAATCTGGTGCTGCTGCTCGGCATCCCATTGCACCTGATAAAAGCCCTGGCTGGCGCCGGTGATGGGAAACATGCTGCGATTGTTGCCCTTGATAAACAGCAGATAGCGTTGGCCGCTGACAAACTGGGGTAGACCTGGATAAACCTGAGCCTGGTCGCCGATGATGCCGCCGATGACTCTGAGGCTGTATTCAGCGTCAGGCTGATTGCCTTTAATCAGTTCAAGGTCGGTTAGTTGGATGTTGGAGAAAATCGTCTCAGCGCCACGGCCTTCACCCCAGAAGCTGTTGATTTGATTGACAGTACCAACCAGAATCAGGTCTGACTGCTGTACCTGTTCATCGAAACTGTATTCGCTGCTGGTCAGTGCTCGGGCATAACTTGAGCCCAGCAACAAGGCGATTGCCACTATTGTTGATGCAATCGTTGTCTGTAAATGATTCAGCATTGCGTATATCCCCGCTTCCCCGTTTCCGTTCCCTGGTATGGGTGTCGTCTTGGCGAGGGAGGATCTTTATTGATTTGGTCGGGTTTGTGACGGCGGTCACAAAATTCATTCAAGCGTCTTAAAAGCTTCACCTGAATGTCACAAAGGCTTGCCATAGTCGCTGCGTCACAACAAGGGAAAGCGTATGCGCATACTTATGATCTCGGATGTCTATTTCCCGAGAGTCAACGGTGTCTCCACCTCTATCCAGACCTTTGCCCATGAACTGCAACGTCAGGGCCATTCCGTCACCCTGATTGCGCCGGATTATGGTGAGAAGACAGATGATGGTCTGGACGTTATTCGGGTGCCGTCGCGGCGGGTGATCATTGACCCGGAAGATAGGATGATGCGCATGGACTGGGTGCTGGAGCGGGTCGAGCTGTTGGCCCGCTGCGAATATGACCTGATCCATATCCAGACGCCATTTGTGGCGCATTACCTGGGCCTGAAGCTGGCCAGGTTGCTGGGGCTGCCGGTAGTCGAGACCTATCACACCTATTTCGAAGAATATCTCTATAACTATGTGCCGTGGTTGCCCAAGGCCTTGTTGCGTTTTGTCGCCAGACGTTTTTCCACATCCCAGTGCAACAGCGTCGACCGGGTGGTGGTGCCGTCAGCGCCGATCGAACAGGCTTTGCAGCGCTACGGTGTCAAGACTGAGATCGACATCGTCCCCACCGGCCTGGATCTGGAACGGTTTGAAGCGGGTAACGGCGGGTTGTTCAGGGAAGCCCATGGTATCGACAAAAATCGACCTCTGGCCTTGTATGTAGGCCGCATGGCGCAGGAGAAAAACATCGCCTTTTTATTGTCGGCGATGAAACAGGCGATTGCCGACATGCCGGAGCTGCTGTTCGTCATGGCCGGTGAGGGACCGGCTGAACACTGGGCCTGGCGCTGGGTTGAGAAGGAAGGCCTGGCAAACAACGTCTTGTTTGTCGGCTATATGGATAGGGCCTCAACCCTGCTCGATTGCTATCGCGCCGCCGACCTGTTCGTCTTCGCGTCGCGTACCGAAACCCAGGGGCTGGTGCTGCTGGAGTCTATGGCGCTGGGTACACCGGTGGTATCGACGGCGGTGCTGGGCACCAGAACAGTGTTGGTGGATGGTCATGGTGTGTTGATTGCCAAAGAAGATGTGGTCGATTTTTCGGCCAAGGTGGTTACGCTGCTGCATGATCACAGTCGGCGCATTTGTTTGTCTGATGCCGGTATGGAGTACGTCAAGCAGTGGTCCAGTACAGTCATGGCGCAGCGAATCAGTGCTATCTATGACGGCTTGTGGAGTGCCGGATTCGACGTTGAGACACTTTCAGCTTCCGTATTACTGGAATCTGAAACTGATTAGGCCTTGCGCCTAAGTCTGGGACTCTTTTAAACAAATTGCATATACTGAAGTTGTAGCGCAACCAAAGGAGTCGAGCGTGTTACAACTTCAATTTCTGGGGGCGACGCAGGAGGTCACAGGTTCCTGCTATCTGCTACGGGTCGGCGCTTATTCGTTGCTGGTGGAGTGTGGTCTGATCCAGGGCACGCCCGAGGATGAGGCGCGCAATGCCAAACCATTCCCCTTTGATGTCGGCAGCATCGATGCGGTGGTGTTGACCCATTCGCATCTCGATCATTCCGGTCGCCTGCCCTTGCTGGCCAAGGCCGGTTTTGACGGGCCAATCTTTACCCATCATGCCAGCGCTGATCTGTGCAAGATCCTGCTGAAGGATTCTGGTTATCTGAACGAAAGAGAGGTGGAGTGGCAGAACCGTAAACGCCAGCGTAAACACCTGCCGCTGATCGAACCGCTCTACACCATGGCTGATGCAGAACTGGTAATGGATCAGTTTGTGCCGCTGGATTACAGCGTCGAGACCGAGATCCTGCCTGGGGTAAAGATCCGCCTCAATGATGCCGGCCATATTCTCGGTTCCAGCATTGTTGAGATGTGGTTGAGCGATAAGGGCGTGACACGCAAGCTGGTGTTTAGTGGCGATCTCGGTCATCGTGGCGCACCGATTCTGCAAGATCCGGCGGTTATCAAACAGGCCGATCTGGTGTTGATGGAAAGCACTTATGGCGATCGCGATCACCGCCCCTGGGATGAAACCTGGGATGAGCTGGAGCAGGTCTTGCTCAATGCCAAACATGACAAGGGCATCGTTATGATTCCTTCGTTTGCCGTAGGTCGTACCCAGGAATTGCTCTACGCCTTTAATCTGAATTATGAAAAGTGGCAGCTGGATAAGTGGGCCATTTTTCTCGATAGCCCGATGGCCATCGAGGCCACCGAGGTCTACAGTAATCATCGTGAGTTATATGACCGTGAGACCAAGGCCTTGCAGCAACGTAATGGCAATCCCTTTAAATTGCCTAATTTACACATTAGTCGTAGCGCCGATGATTCCATGGCCATCAATCAGATTCGCAGTGGCGCAATTGTGATTGCCGGCAGTGGCATGTGCAGCGGTGGCCGGATCAAACATCACTTTAAACACAATATCTGGCGCCGCAATTGTCATGTCTTAATTGTCGGCTTTCAGGCCCGCGGCACATTGGGGCGTTTGTTGGTCGATGGTGCTACGCAGATTAATCTTTGGGGCGAGGTGGTCAGCGTTTCCGCCAAGATCCATACCATCGGTGGTTTCTCTGCCCACGCTGATCGAGACGGCCTGCTTGAGTGGTATGGCCATTTTGACGGTCGTCCACCACTGGCATTGGTACACGGTGAACCGCAGGCGATTGAACCGCTGGCTGAACAGGTCAAGGCGCTGGGTGTTGAACGCCTGTTTGTGCCAGAGCTGGGCAATAGCCTTGATCTGGTACATATGAAACAGATTTAAGATGGAGCAGGTTCGGCAGCAGTATCAACGTTTTCCCTATCCACCGATTAGTGCGCTGGCTTTACCGCGTCGGGGTCAGGGTCAGGCTTTGCAATATGAGCGTGCAGTAGAGCTGGCGCGGGACAAACAACTTTCAGCAATTACACCGGCGGATCATCATGATATTCGCATTCTGGTAGTGGGCTGCGGCACGCTTGAGGCCTTGGTGGTGGCGCAGGCGCATCCGCAGGCCAGAGAGATTGTCGCGCTTGACCTGAGTCAACGTTCGCTGGCGAGTTTGCGGCGGCGGCTGCGTTGGGCGCGTGCGCGTGACCTGCTTTATCTGGCGCCCTTGCGCGGTCAACGCCTGCCACCAGTACAGTTGGTTGAGGCCGATGTGCTTGAGTGGCAAGACGCCGAGGGCTTTGATTACATCCTTGCCAACAACATGCTGCATCACACCGAAGCGCCAGCAACAACATTGCAACATCTAACCGGCTTGTTAAAACCGGGTGGGGTGATGCGGGTAGTGACCTATCCAGCCATGAGCCGTTTCTGGGTCAGACAAACCAGTGCCTGGTTGCAGTGGCACGGCCTTAGCCCTGCGACAGAAAACCTGAAACAACGTGCAGCCGAGGTGATTGAAAAACTGCCGCAACCACATCCCATACGTAGCTGTTTTGAGGCTCATAGTGAAACGGTTAAGACGGCTGGCCTGGTCGATGCCTTTTTTCATGTCTGTGAAAAGCCCTTGTCGCCCATGCAATGGCAGCAGGCAACAGAGACTGCCGGGCTGGAATGGTTAGGCGAAACCCAATCGCCATATTGCCGTGCCGAATTTTTACCTGAGCTGTTGCCGGCGACAAAAAAATTAACGCCATGGCAGCAATTGCAGGTGCTGGATGATGTCTTGGAACTGAACACCAATCCGGTGTGGTGGTTTTGCAAGCGAACTGCAGTCAGTTCAAGACGAAAAATAAACACGTCATTCCAGCGAATGCCGGAATCCAGTAGCGGCAGATGCCGGAGTGATGAAACTCAGCTTAATAAAGTTTTTTTTAGTACGCCAGATCAAGTCGAGATGCAGAATGAGCTGGTCAGCGGAGAGCGTATTTCAGATTTAAAAACACAACTGCATAAAGAATGGTATCTGCCATCAGAAACCTATTGGCAACTGGGGCTGAGCCTGCAACGGGCTGAGCGACTTTTACAACCAGCGGGTTGTTCGGTTGAAGCGTTAATAGAAACTATGCGAGTTGATGTCGGTCCGCGTGTCGCCAAAGGTGGTTGGGAATTATTGGGCCTGACCATGGGCGAGTATCCCACCACTGAGTTACTGAATGCGCAGCAACCGATGCAGAAAAGTCATTGGCAACAATTACAATCAGAGCTGGGGGCGGCTGCAAAGTTAAAATATAAATCTGAGTTGGTGCCAGGCGTTACACTTACAGAACAGGCTGAATGGTTGCAGCTCTATCATGGTCCGCTGCAAGGGCAGATAGGGCCGCTTACAATGGCTTAGATTTTAGTTTTATCGGAAAAGATTGTTATGAGTAGTGATTACAAAAAACACGAAGGCAAGGGCGAGATTCATGATGGTCATGGTCGTTCGGCTCCATATCCAGTAAGTCGTCTTGGCGCCAGCGTCGATCTGGTTGACCTGGCGCAGCAGATAGCCACCGCTGATAGTCATATCAATACCCGTGTCTCATCCAAACTTCAGGTCATCGCTGACCAGATTCGCTATTTGCAGAATGAGGCGCGCAAGGTGCTTGAATCAGCCCAGCGTGATCAGGACCTGCATCAGGCTCAGTGTAATTTTAAGCGTATTCCCGGCAAGATCTATCATCTTTATCAACGTGCCGATGCTTCAAACTATTTTTCCATGCTTGGTCCCGATGACTGGGGCAACACACCACCGCATGACTTCAAAGGCAGTTATCGACTGGAAAACGATATGTCATGGACGCCTGCTGAACAGGTGGATATGCCGGATGATAGTCGTGAACTGGTTAGACGTTTGTTACAGGACCAAAAATAATGCCATACACTCTATGTAGTCGTTCGGGCCTAGGTTTTTTAGGGGGTGTCAGGTCAGTGCCCAAGCGGTTAATTAAGAATTTTGAGCATTTGCCTGGGATGTCGCGATAGCGGAAGAGCTGAGAAACTATTGGCAGGTTCCTGTGTCATGTGTGCTGTTGGTGCGAAATATTCGTCACATTTCAGTTGAAACTCAGAATAAAACGACTTCCAAACGTGCTACGGATGGCCGATATACCAGTTTTTGAGGCGTTCTAATTGGATTAAGATACTCTTGAACGAACTGAGGCGAATAGAGCTTTTATTCTTCCTATTCTTATAGTTGAAGATGTTCCTTAAATCTTTTCTATCAACACCCGCGTAGAAAACGCAATTTGCGCTTCGATAGCACTCTCCGGCATCTTGTCTTCCAAACGATCTAAGATCAACGTCGCCAAGCCATGAACAATGGCCCATGCAGAATTCACCACCAAGGGAGCGGGTTGATCTTTAAAAGAGCCATCGTTAATACCCCTCTGAATCACATCCTGCAACACTTTGAATGAAGCCTGTCCACTACTCACTAAGTCTGGATGCGCGCTGGTGTCGATATTGGGTCTGCCGAACATCAAGCGATATTTCTCTGGATGTTGTCGTGCAAATTTGATGTACGCCGTGCCACTGGCTTGCAGCGCAGAAATCGTGTCATCGCTTGTCGCTGCTATGGCCTCGTTCATCTCCTGTGTGAGCAATTGGAATCCGTCCGTTGCCAGTGCTGCGAGCAGTGCATCTTTGTCTTTGAAGTGACGATAAGGTGCAGTCTGCGAAACACCCAGCTCGCGGGCAATCGCTCGCAAACTCAATTTTTCGGTACCGAGCTCCCTGAGATGCGCCACGGCCACATCCATTAACTGTTCACGCAGATTGCCGTGATGATAGCTCTGCTTAAGTTTAGGGTTCATTCTGCCTCCTTCATCCTACAATGTTGACAGTGAAACCATTCGATGTCTAGAATGTTGACACTGTCAACTCTGGAAAAAGTATTGTGGATTGGTATTTAACTTTCAAAGTGATTCACCTGTTGGGAATCATCTTATTCCTGGGAAACATTATCGTTACTGGATGGTGGAAAGCGATGGCAGATCGGCACGGTGACCCACTGGTCATCGCATTCGCGCAACGCCAAGTCGCACTGACTGATTGGGTGTTTACTTTGGGCGGTGCGGTTCTGCTGATTATTGGAGGGCAAGGAATGTTAAGCATCGCTGCTTATGACAATCTCTCCTGGATCGACTTAGGGTGGGTGTTTTTTGGTGCTTCAGGCGCGATCTGGGTTCTGATTTTGATCCCTTTGCAATTAAAGCTAGCCAAGATAACCAAAGAATTTCAAAGAGGCATTGATATACCCGAGCGATATTGGCGCTTAAGCAAACAATGGTACGTATGGGGAGTCATTGCAACTGTACTCCCCCTAATTAATTTGGTTGTAATGGTTTTTAAGTTTGGCGTAGAAGTATGAGAAATATTAAGAGCTTTATAGATTGTTTCAAGACTATGGTTGCCCATTAACGAATATGAGTATGAAGATAAATCAAACGATGAGATTTATAAAAATTTCGGCGAAGTACGCTGGATTATTATGTTGTTGCTTGTTGACGGTAAGTTGTTCTGCGGCACCTGAACGTCTTGAAGGAATGCCAGAGCATCATACGACTGAGGGATTTGGAAATATTCACGACATTCCGACGTCTTCATCTAAGGGGCCTCTATTTGTTTTACGGCGTATATGGGGGTCGGCTTTTCATCCTGATGTTCCGGATGGCCACGTGTTACCGGAAGAAGTGGCAGTTAACAGTCTTAAGGAATTAGCGGAAGAAGACACGCTTACATGGTTGGGTCACTCTACATTTTTGTTGCGAATCAATGGCAAAATCATTCTGACGGATCCATTTCTAACCAACAGGGCAAGCCCCGTTTCGTTTGTAGGCGGTGTTACACGATATACACCTCCCGGTATAAAAATCGAGAATTTGCCAAAGATTGATATGATCGTCATCTCTCATAACCACTATGATCATTTGGACTTTCATACGATTGATGCTCTACCCAACAAAGATAAAATTCACGTCGGCGTTCCTATTGGTGTGGGTGAGCTATTTGAAGAGGCTGGATATAAGAATATATATGAGCTGGATTGGAACGAAAGTATCACGGTTGGAGATATTCGATTGGAAGCTCTTCCCGCTGCACATGACTCAGGACGATGGTTGGTAGATAAGAATAAATCTTTGTGGGCATCTTGGGGAGTATCTTCACCTTCTGGAAAATATTATTTTGGTGGTGATACAGGTTATTCGCCTGTTTTTAAGGAAGCTGGTGACAAATACCAGTCCTTTGACATGGCAATACTCCCTATAGGGGCATATGGACCAAATGAACTGATGTGGATGTCTCACGTGACTCCTGAACAAGCGATACAAGCTGGTCAGGATCTTAATGCAGATATACTTGTTGCAGGTCATTGGGGAACAATTGAATTATCCGATGAGGATCATTGGGAACCGCCAATACGATTTTTGGAATCAGCTGAAAAAGCGGGAATGGATGAAGAAAAAGCCTGGGTTATGAAAATAGGAGAGACTCGCATTTTACCGAAAAAAATTAGCATTTAATGAAGAATGTCAATTAGCAAGGTGACTGTAGTAAGAGAAGATAATGACCGCTTTGTCTATGGTGCCGCCGTTCATGTCACTAAACCTAATAGACTGATTATGGCCGATGAGCGCCAGCTATCTAAATTATCTATGTCTACTATTTGTGGGTAGAACCTGTTTCATAATTAAACGTGTAGGTGTATTTTATATGCTTCGGGGTGGTTATATTATTATGCTGAAAAAATAATGGATTTAAACATACTGAAACAGCGAGCTAAGGCTTTCGATCACCTGTTTGATGCAGTGGTAGTAACTGACTTACAAGGCATCATTACCGACTGGAATAATGGTTCAGAAACTCTGTATGGCTATTCCAAAGAAGAGGCTATTGGTCAACCGGTCAATATGCTGCATGTTTCCGAGGATACTGGCCGAATCACCTCAGAAGTCATATCTGCTGTGGAAAAATATGGGAAATGGACCGGTGAAATCAGAATGTTGCACAAAGATGGACACATTGGCTGGATTGAGTCCATGTGCGTACCCATTTATGATGAAAATGAGCAGATGGTAGGTGCTTTAGGTATCAATAGGGATATTACAGATCGTATCAATGAAACTGAAAGACTAAATTACCTCGCACATTATGATCAACTTACCAAAATCCCTAATCGGTATCTGTTGCTCGACCGAATTACACATTTAATCGAACAATCTGAACGCAATAATGGTTCCTTTGCGCTGCTTTATATTGACTTGGATAAATTCAAAATCATTAACGACACTAAAGGTCATGCATTCGGCGATAAGATTCTGATAGAAGCCGCTTTTCGTCTAAAACAATCCATTCGTAATTCAGATACGGTTGCCAGGATTGGAGGCGATGAGTTTGTCTTGTTACTAGAAGGCATGTCTAATAAAAATAAGGTTTTGGAAATGGCTGAGATTCTAAAAAAAACTTTAAACAGAACTTTTGTCATTGATGATGAAGCGTTTGAGTTAAGTTGTAGCATTGGTATCGCTATCTACCCAGAAGAGGGCGCTACGCCAGACGTCTTGCTTTCTGCAGCGGATAAAGCCATGTATAAAAACAAATATAATGGGCGTGGTGTCTGTGAGTTTAAATCGAATTATAGATAGTTAAATAATGCACATAACAAACAGAATTTTCCCCGATAATGTACACGCCTGGAACTTCCCCCAAATTTGAACAAATCTAATTAACTATTCGTTAGATGTTATGTTTTTTTGCGCGAACAACTTTTTTTAGTGGCGAGAGATTTATTTCGTCGATGACCGTACCGCTACGGTTATCGAGAATCATCTTTATTGCAGCAGCAATATCACCGCTCTCAATGTAATTGCATGTATCTTCGCCCGGTTCAAAACTAAGTTCATCAAAAAATTCTGTTTTGACCATGCCTGGATTGACGATACTGACATGCACGCCACTATTGCTGCACTCTTGTCGCAAGGCCTGGGCAAAACCACGCAGGGCGAATTTGCTGGCGCAATAGATGCTGCCCTTTTGTGTTCCTTCAAGGGCCGCCTCTGAACCGATAAAAATGATGTTGCTGTGATCCAGTTTTTTTAGTTGCGGCACCAGGGCGCGGCAGACAAAGGCGTGGCTGGTGAAGTTGAGATCCATCAGTTTGTAGATTTGTTTATAACTGAACTGTTCCAGCGAACCAAAGCGACCCTGGCCGGCACAGTTGATGATGGCGTCTATGTCCGGGTGTTGTTTCGCCAACGCTGTTAATTGCTCGGGTAGTTTTTTGATGTCGCCCAGATCCATTTCAACGGCAGTGAATCTGTCGCTGTCAAATGCACACTTGCTGAAGTCACGGCCGATGCCAATGATGCGATGACCATCCTGCAATAACAGTTCGGCCGTGGTGCGGCCAATGCCTGAGGTGGCGCCGCTGATCAGAATTGTTCTTGGATTAGATGTCGTCATGGCAGATAAATAGTTTCTCTTCGGGCATTAACTGTAATAGTTTTTCGCGGCAGAAAGCCAGCATCTGTTGTTCCAGTTCGGCTTCGTATGAAACCATCGGCTGCGATTCGGTCAGTGGCCCGGCAAACAGTCTTTCTTCAGGGTAGAGCTTGACGATGTTGCGATAAAACCCCTGTGGCATGCGAAAGGTGCCGAGGCTGACCGAGTGCAATTGATTTAGATTAATGCGAGCAAATACCTGTTCAAAAAACTCGCTGTAGATTTTTTGATAGTCGTCACAGTAGATGATGGGGTCAAACCTTAAACCGATCGGCCAGCCGGCCTGTTGCAGTTTGTCCAGGGCATCGAGTCGTTTTGCCAGCGGCGGGGTTTTGTGTTCTAGCGCAGCCGTCAGACTGTCAGGTGAAAGACTAAAGGCGACAATGCAGTTAGTCATGGCATTAATATCGAGCAGACTGCGAATCTGGGTGCTCTTGGTGCGCAGTTCAATATAGGCGTTGTCGAGTTTCTGAAATGTCGGCAGGATGTGTTTGATAAAACCGGTGACAGGTTCCAGTGCCAGGCTGTCGCAGTCATAACCGGAAAAAAAGTAAGCAGGATGCTCTGATTCGTTTGCCACCTGTTCAATGGCCGAATCAAAATCTTCGTAGTTGATAAATAAAATGTAATTGGCTGAGCGATACATGCCCTGCAGGAAACAGTAACGGCAGTCATAGATGCAATTGAGCATGTGCGAAAAATAATAATTACGCTGGCCGCCGATGTTGTAACTGAACGGTGCAGGTAATACGAATTTATTAAACTTCTCGGCTAGAATTAATGACGGCTGCTGTTTTTGCAGACGAAAATTTTGTGCCTTGGGATTAAACACCTCACCGTAATGTTGGCAGGGAACCACGCTGGCCTTGGGGAAGCGTTGGCGAATTGCCACCGCACGTGGGTGATCAAAGATGGCTTGTTCTATATATAGGGTTTGAATCATTTGTCATCAAACCTCATTGGCAGATTGCTGATCATCTTTTCAAGTGAGGCGATTACCGCCTTGCTGTTTTTGGCCGTTTTAAACTGGTTGAGATCTGGGCCGGAATCACTGCGGGCCTGCCAGCGTTGCAGCAACCTTTGTAGTTGATGTTGTTGCGAGACAGTGAAGTGCCAGCGTTGTTGAAATGCCTCTATCTCTGTTTTGTTCTGTTGTTGTGCCATCTGTGTGTTGAGGACGAACAATTGTTTAATCACTACATCTATATTGTCGAGCTGGGCGTTGATGAGCTGTTCTGCCTGTGGCGCCGAAACCTGTTCGGCCGGATTGGCACGGTTGTCTGAAATCACCTTGAATACCTGCACCAGTTCGCTGCTGTTGAAGCGTATCGCCGTGCTGTAAAAACCGGCGGCCTCCATATCATAGCCGCTGTTGCAGCCGTATTCAGTATTGGGCTGGTCAAGACTGATGAGTTCAAGCGTCTGGCAGGGTAGCTTGAAAGGCATGGCTGGATACCAGCTTATGCCGGTGCTGGCATCGCTGATCTTGTGGGCCATGATCGCCTCACCAACGTCTAGATCTCTGTGGCCGGCGATGCCAAGGTTAAGCCAGGCGTGTTTGGCTTGTGGCTCAGCCCCTTGCAGATAGGCACAGGCCGCAGCCGCGGCACACTTACCGATACCGGCGATGATCAGGCGTATCACATCGTTTTCATAGATGCGAAAGCTGTTCTCGGCCTGACGGCCGTTGAGGCGGTAATGTTTGATTAATGGCTTTGCCTCGCAGGGCAGGGCAGTGACTATGTGAAGCATGAAATTTTATCTGAGTGAGATTGCGCCAATTTTAACAGTTCCAATGCAGATAGAGTGGCTTGAAATCCTCTATGATTTGCTGGTTAGCGTGTTTCTCCGCCCCTTTGAGCAGGATGCGCAGCTTCTTCGCCAGTATCTTGCGTGCGGCGGCATGGTCTGTTTGTGAGAGTTCACAGTTATTGAGGCAGCTAATCAGCGCCCGTATCCGAAACCGGTCCATGCCCCAGTGTTGTTGTGATAGCTGATCCTCATGGCCACCGTATTTGAGGATCAATGCTTGCTCGCAATACAGCACCGGGTAGCGGGCAGTGATACGTAGCCACAGGTCGTAGTCTTCGCAGGCGGGCAGAGATTCGTCGAACAGGCCAATCTCTGCGAACAGGTCTTTGTGGATCATCGCCGCCGAGGGCGAGATGGCGCATAAAGGCAGGCAGTTTTTAAATATCCAACCGCCGCTTTTGCTGTGTTTTTTCATCTGATTGACGCGCACGCCGTTGCGAATCCAGATCTCGTCGCTGTGGATCAGCTTATATTCGGGCTGCTGTTCGAGCAGCGCCAGTTGTGTTTCCAGTTTATTGGGCAGCCATTCGTCATCAGAATCCAGCAGGGCCAGCCATTCACCCTTGGCTATTTTAATGGCTGTGTTGCGAGCGGCGCTGACCCCCTGGTTGGCCTGTCTTATATAGATGGCTTGCGGGTAGTGTTGTTTAATCAGTTGCTCGGTTGCGTCAGTGGAACCGTCATCGACGACGATGATCTCATCGGCCGGTCGGGTTTGTGCCAGCACTGAGTCCAGCGCCCGTTTTAGAGTATGGGCACGGTTATATGTGGGGATGATGGCTGAGATGGTGGTCATGGCTCAGATTTGAACCAATGGCCGTAACCAGCGGGTATAAAGTTGGTCGGCGTGGTTTTGTAGTACAGCGATTTTTTCATTGAGTGATTCCACCTGCTGCTCATAACTCTGAATGCTGTCTGTGGCGATGGCAATATCAGCGGCATGAATGGTGGCCCAGTCGATCACCATCTCGGCTGTCATCTCCACATGGCACTGCATCGCCAGTGTGTTGCCGATGACAAAGGCCTGGTTGGGGCAGTGCTGGCTGGCAAGGATGTTGGTGGCGCCGTCGGGAATGGTGAAGGTTTCGCCGTGCCAGTGAAAGGCGTCGAAGTTAGCAGGCAGCCCGCTCAGCCAGTTATTGGCATGCTGGTTGTGTTGTTTTTGCACCGGCAGCCAGCCCAGCTCTTTGACCGGATTAGGGCCAATAGTGCCCCCCAATGCCTTACTGATCAGCTGGCCGCCGAGGCAGTGGCCCAGCACTGGCATGTCGATGGCGATTGCCTGGCGGATCAGTTCCAGTTCAGGCTCAATCCAGTTGATGTCGTCGCTGACACTCATCGGCCCGCCCATAAACACCAGGGCTGAGGTTTCTGCTAATGAGCTTGGCACAGCCTCGCCCTTATCCAGTTTAATGATGTGAAACGGAATGTTTTGGCGTTTGAGAAAGTCAGCGAAATAACCTGCGCCTTCTGCGGCAGTGTGACGAAAAATAGTAATGGCTTTCATTTGTTGTTTTTAAATCGTTGTCAACGGCAAGGATATTGTCTCTTATCTGTCAATTGATCAGCAATCAAATTAACATAGGTGCATGGGTACAGAATCGATAGTCTTTTATATCTTTGTGATTTTTAGTGGCGCGGCGTTGCTGGCGACGCTGGCCTTGTATGCGCGTCAGTCGCTGTTAGTGGTTTATATCCTGTTGGGGGTGTTGGCTGGGCCGGCGGTGTTCGGACTGGTGGATGATGCCGTGGTGATCAAACAGATTGCCCATATCGGGGTGATCTTTTTGCTGTTTTTGATTGGCATTAATCTGCCGCCGCAAAAGCTGTTATTGATGTTGCGCAAGACCAGCATCATTGCCGGGGTCAGTTCGCTGCTGTTTTTTCTGATCGGCCTTGCCTGTGGCCTGGGTTTTGGTTTTAGCCTGGTCGAGTCGGCAATTATCGGTGCGGCGATGATGTTTTCCAGCACCATTATTGGTCTGAAATTGTTGCCGACCACGGTACTGCATCATCAGCATACCGGTGAGATCATTATCAGCATTCTGCTATTACAGGACATTATCGCCATCGTTATTCTGATGCTGTTGCCGGCGCAGTGGCAGGCGGGTCTGCCCTGGTTGGAACTGGTGCAGCTGGGTTTGTCGTTGCTGGGGCTGATCGCCTTCGCCTATCTGTTTGAACGCTTTATATTGATCAAGCTGATCCGTCGTTTTAATCGCATCCACGAATATATCTTTTTGATGGCCATTGGTTGGTGTCTGGGTATGGCGGAGTTGGCCTCGGTGTTGGGCCTGTCGGCCGAGGTGGGGGCGTTTATCGCCGGTGTCGCGCTGGCCACTAGTCCGATCGCCTTGTTTATCGGTGACAACCTGCGGCCGTTGCGTGATTTTTTCCTGGTGATCTTTTTCTTCGCCCTGGGCGCCAGTTTTGATCTGGCCATGTTGAGTCAGGTGTTGCTGCCCAGCCTGGTGATTGCCGCCCTGGCGCTGGGGCTGAAACCGTTTATCTTTAAGGTGTTGTTGCAGCGTTATAACGAATCCGCCGCTGTTGGTCTGGAGGTGGGGGTGCGCCTGGGGCAGATCTCTGAGTTTTCCCTGTTTATTGCCGTGCTGGCGCTGGAGCTTGATGTGATTGGCACTGAGGCCTCGTACCTGATTCAGCTCAGTACCATGCTGACCTTTATCTTTTCTTCTTATTTTATTGTGATGCGCTATCCAACCCCGATTGCCATTTCCGACAAACTGCGCCGTGATTGATCTATGAATATGAAATTGTTTGATGAAAAGTTGTTGGCTGATCTGGTTAGCAAGGCCAGGGCATCGGCGCGGCTGCGTGCTAATCATAATGTCCATGCCAATCTTGAAGACCTGGTGCATCGCCTGTTTATTGCCATCGAGCCGGGTAGCTACGTGCAACCGCATCGCCATCCTGAGCAGGAAAAATGGGAATTTTTCATGCTGGTGCGCGGTCGCCTGGCGGCTTTGTTATTCGACGAACAGGGCAAGGTGATACGGCGTGAAGAGCTGACCCCGGGCGGGCCTGTGTATGGTTTTGAAATTCCGCCGAATACCTGGCATACAGTGACAGCCTTGGAGTCGGGTTCAGTGTTTTTTGAGGTCAAGCAGGGGCCGTATGCGCCCTTGAGTGATAAGAACTTTGCTGCTTGGGCGCCGAGAGAAGGTGATCCGGCCTGTAGTGGTTTTGTGCAGTGGTTGGCCAAGGCTAAGGCGGGTGATGTGCCACCTGTCGCTTGATGCTGCTGACACCACAACCAACCCCGATTCAGGAAATTCATGATGCCGTGTTTGATCAAGCCGGGGTGCGGTTGCTGATCAAGCGACTGGATCTGGTACATCCGCTCATCTCCGGCAACAAGTGGTACAAACTTAAATACAATTTAATCACTGCCAGAGAGCAGGGGTTCGAAACCCTGCTTAGTTTTGGCGGTGCCTACTCCAATCACATTCATGCCCTGGCCGGTGCAGGCGCTGAATATGGTTTTAAGACCATTGGTGTGATTCGTGGTGAGGAACATAAGCCGCTCAATCCCACCCTGCAATTTGCTGTTGATCACGGCATGCGGCTGCACTATCTCAATCGAGTCGATTATCGGCACAAAGATTCAGCAGAAATAATCGAGTATATGAAAGACGAGTTTGGTGATTTTTATCTTATTCCCGAGGGTGGCAGCAATGCCATGGCAGTGCAGGGCTGCGCCGAGATTATCGCTGAAATAGACCAACCATTTGATGTCATCGCCTGTGCCTGTGGCACGGCAGGAACTCTGTCCGGTCTGATTGCCGGCCTGCAGGGCCAACATCAAGCCTTGGGGGTGGCGGTGTTGAAAGGCGCGGGCTTTTTAGGTGACGAGGTTAGGTTGTTATTGTCGGAATCCGGCAATCAGCAGTATGAAAACTGGCAGATAAATCTGGATTATCACTTTGGTGGTTACGCCAAAACCAAGCCCGAATTGCTGGATTTTATGCGTCGTTTTGAGGCGGCAAATGTTATTCCGCTGGAGCCGGTTTACACCGGAAAATTGATGTTTGGACTCTACGATTTGATCGCTGCAAACCATTTTCAACGTGGTCAGACTGTATTGGCGTTGCATTCAGGTGGCCTGCAGGGGCGCGTCGGTTTCGAAATTTAGGTCTGTATGTTGTTGTAAATTAATAAAAAATTATTCTTTTTAGGATAAAGTGTATTTTTTATATGCTTTTAACTTGACTCCTCCGCATATATTTCCATACTCTTATGCTCGGGTGCGTCAAATTGACGCACCTTTTTTAACACTATAAAGATGTATTTCATATCTATCTTGAGAGTTTTGGTCGGATTACCGGACAACTCAACCACACTTGGGGAGGCGGATGAATGAATAATAAGGCATGGTGTAAAAAATTGAATAAACCTAGCAAGGGGATGTTAAGTCTGTTGCTGGGATTGGGCGTACTGGCTGGCCAGGCTCTGGCTGCAGAGCGCGAGTTCGACATGAGCATCGATGAAGTAACGCTTAAGGTTGCCCCTAATCTGGATTACAAAGTATTCGGTTTTAACGCCCAGGTGCCAGGCCCATTGATTCATGTGGAAGAGGGTGACGACCTCATCATCAATGTCATGAATAATACCGCAATGGCCCATACCATTCACTGGCATGGCATTCACCAAAAGGGCAGCTGGCGTCAAGATGGCGTGCCCGGTGTGACACAAAAACCCATCGAAGCCGGTGAATCCTTCACCTACAAATTCAAGGCCGATCGCATCGGTAGTCTCTGGTATCACTGCCACGTTAACGTCAACGAGCATGTTGGTATTCGCGGCATGTGGGGACCACTGATTGTTGACCCGAAAAAACCGCTGCCAATCGAAAAGCGCGTTACCAAGGACGTCATCATGATGATGAGTACCTGGGAGTCCAGCGCTGCCGACAAGTTCGGCACTGGCGGCACACCGATGGATCTGGCCGATTATTTTTCTGTTAACGGCAAGTCATTCCCGCTGACACAACCATTGCGGATTGAAGAAGGCGATGTAGTGCGGATTCGCTTCTACGGTGCCGGTGGCGCTACCCATGCCATGCACAGTCATGGCCATGACATGCTGGTGACACATAAAGACGGTCTACCTTTAGATGATCCCTATTATGCGGACACGGTTTTGTTAGGGCCAGGTGAGCGTTATGACGTCATTATCGAAGCTGATAACCCTGGCCGGTTTATCTTCCATGATCATGTTGATACCCATGTCACGGCTGGTGGCAAGTTTCCCGGTGGCCCGATCACTATTATGGAATATGACGGTGTCGAGATGGATGACTGGTATGTCTGGAAGGATAAAGATTATGACCCTAACTTCTTCTACAGCGACTCGCTCAAACAGGGCTATGGCATGTTTGACCATGAAGGCTTTAAGGGCAAGTTTGAAGAACGTAAACGTCGGCCAAGAAAATAGGCATGGTTATGATGAAGTGGTTTAAATCTATCGCTATTGTCGCAAGTTTTGCGGCATTTAGTGCGACGGTTGTCGCCGATGCCGGTGACAAGATTCTCGAATCCGATTGTGTTGAATGTCATGACCTGGAAGGGGCGGGGCCAACAAGTCTGGCGGAACTGTGGGCGTTAAAGGGGCCAAACCTTTCTTATGCCGGCAATAAATACAAACAGGTCTGGCTGGAACAGTGGTTGGCCGCGCCAACACGGATTCGCCCTGCCGGTATGTTTTATGGCAATCACATCAAACCAGGGCCTGAACAAGATGTTGTCGATGAGGATAGCTTGATTAAACATTCAGCTCTGAGTGCAGATGAGGCCAAGGTTGTTGCCGCAGCATTGATGCAACGCAAGGCCAAGAGTGGGTTGATCAAACCGGGTGCCTACAAACCGGGAAAGATCTCCGTCAGCATGGGTGAGATGGTGTTCGTAAAGTTTCGCGGCTGTTCCGGTTGTCATCAAATTGAACCGGGTTATGGTGGCGTCAGCGGTCCTGAAGTCTATACGGCCGGCAATCGGCTACAGGAGGATTACATCATCAGCTTCCTGCAGGATCCTCAGGCCTGGTCGCCTTTAAATTTTATGTCCAAGCGCGCCATGAAGGATTCAGATCTGCAAAAGTTTGTGCATTACTTTCACGCCTTGAGTCAGGAGGCATTTGAATGAGCTTGCCTATGTTGAAACGAATCGGGTTGTTGCTGGGTTTGATGATGTCTTCTGTTGTTGTCTCGGCTGAGAGCGGTGCTGACCTCTATAAAACCTATTGCTGGCAATGTCATGGAATGCAGGCTGATGGCATGGGCGTCAATATACCCGATATGTCAGTTCAGCCACGTGATCATACCGACACTAAGGCAATGACCGCACGCTCTGACGAGGAGCTGTTCAAAGCCATCAAGAATGGTGGCCAGGCAATCGAAAAATCTGTGCTCATGCCGCCTTGGGGCGAAGTGATGAGTGATGAAGAAATCCAAAGTTTAGTGCGTTATCTGCGAGAACTATGCAAATGTGGATAACAACATTTATGGCTCGTACATATTAACGCGCTATGAGTTGCTCACCTGTTGGGGGGGAGCATTTTTAAATAACCAGGAGGACTAGGAATGAAAAATAAGTTTGTGAAGACATTTGCGTTGGGTAGTATAGCTGCAGCATTGATGCTATCAGGATCTATTGCACTGGCGAAGACTGTGCATGTAAAGATGGTTGCCAAAGAGACAACGGTAGAGATAGATAACAAGGGCACCAAATATCCAGCATGGACCTTTGATGGTGCCATTCCAGGGAAAGTGGTGCGCGTAACAGAAGGCGATGTGATTGATTTTGAACTGGTCAATCCTAAGACCAATAAAGAATCTCATTCAATGGATTTTCATGCCGCCGAAGTCGATGTGCTGGATGAGTTTGGTCCGGTTAAACCAGGTAACACCAAGCACTTCAAATTTACAGCCAAGCGCGCTGGTGTCTGGATGTATCACTGTGGTGCCAGCGTAATGGCACAGCATATTGCTCGTGGTATGTACGGTGTGATCATCGTTGATCCAAAAGAAGGCTATAGCAAAGCGTTTCCAAAACCAGATCGTGAATATGTCCTGGCGCAAGGTCAGTACTTCCCTGATGCAGATGATGCCAAAGGCATGATTGCCAACAAGGGATGGGCTGGTTCGCTGATCAACGGCAAGATGTTCAACTACGATCCAGTGCATGACCCAGACTCATCATTGGTGCTGCAGTCTAAGCCTGGTGAGCGTGTTCGTATTTACTTCGTAAATGCTAACATTAACGAGCCGGTTGCCTTCCATCCGATTGCTGGTATCTGGGACAAGGTTTACATCAACGGTAATCCTGAAAATGTTCTGGAAGATATGGCAACCTATAACGTCGCTGTTTCAGAAGCAGGTATCTTCGATATTGTTTCACCAGCTGACAAACCTACCAATAACGCGATTGTTGATCACGCTATGCAGGCAGCTTTGCGCGGTGCGATTACTGTGTTGATGAACAAACCTGATGCTGATCCTAAAGCAGGTAAGAACGGTAACTATATCGTGCGTTAAACCAAATTGTTTTTTGGTTTGAAGGGCGGGGAAGCTGGCAACGGCTTCCCCGTTTTTTTTGGTTGAGATTTACATTAGTTGGAGGGCTGAATTATTTTATAAAGAGAAGTGCTTTGCAATCGATCTGGCAGCTATCGTAAGGCTCGTTCGAGTTTTATGTGGGTCAAAAAGGTAATGTTTTCTTGTAGAGGAATTGCGAAAGTGTGCCCTGAGCCGTCATTTTCCCTTTTTAGCTCAAATATAAATCAACCCAAAAAGCTGTCATCTAGAGGCTGCTTGTGATCTGCTTCCAGCCATGATCAGTGGGCCATCCAAGGGCATATCAATGCCAAACCGCAGCAGAACAAGTAAACGATATATCGTATCGTCCACGACATATCGTATCTTTCACTCGTTCAAAAAGTAATTCCAATTCCCTCTATTCAACGATAACTAGCTATTTTTTATATCGAAAAATAATAACCATAGCAAATGGCATGGTATTTGATGCCACTCTCCCATTACAGACACAAAAACGGGAGAACAAGTCGTGAGCCAAGGGTCAAAAAACCACACTACAGTCTATGGTCAGGAAAAAGAGATCCAGTGGCACATCAATACTGGTAGCAACAAAATTCACGCCAAACGTCTACCGGGACGGTTTCGCCAACTCAAATGGATGGCGGCATCAGTGTGGCTGCTATTTTTCCTCGGCCCGTATTTGCGCTGGGGAGAACGTCAGGCGGTTTTGCTTGATATCCCGAATCGCCAGTTTCACTTTTTTGATCTGACTGTTCATCCGCAGGATGTCTGGACACTAACCTTTGTGATGCTGTTCTTCGCGACGCTGTTATTTATGTCCACCGTGCTCGCCGGGCGCGCCTTTTGTGGGTATGCCTGTTTTCAAACTGTGTGGACGGATGTTTTTACTTGGTTAGAAAACACACTGGAAGGTCCACCAAAATCGCGCTTTCAATTAGATGCTGCGCCGTGGAATGCACGCAAACTCAGCATCAAGACAATCAAACACATGCTCTGGATTTTGATTGCCATCCTGACAGGGGTTAGTTTTGCGGCCTGGTTTACCGATGCCTTCCAGCTTTGGCGAGATTACTTCACCCTGCAAGCACACATCTCGGCGTGGATCGTACTCATTCTGTTCACCACAGGTACTTATGTTTTTGCCGGATTTATGCGCGAACAGGTGTGCATGTGGTTATGCCCCTATGCCCGTATACAAGGTGTGATGTACGACAAAAATACACTGCTACCCGCCTATGATGAGCAAAGAGGCGAGCCGCGTGGCAACATCGATAAGTCAGTCGCAAAGTTCAGCGGTGCCTGTGTCGACTGCGACCAATGCCTGGCCGTTTGTCCCACGGGTATTGATATCCGCGAAGGCCAACAGGTCGGCTGTATTACCTGTGGATTGTGTATCGATGCCTGCGACATGGTGATGAACAAGCTTAAACAACCCATCGGTTTAATCCGCTATGCATCATTGAACCAACTCAATGGCCATAGTGGAAAGCCAATGTTTCAGCGTGCCCCGGTATGGTTAGCTATCGTTTTGATTATTAGCTCTATCATCTCCACAATCTATGGTTTAAACACCATGAGCGAAGCAGAACTGAGTGTTATTGATTCGCGTAAACCAATGTATGTTTTGATGAGCGATAACAGCATACAAAACCGTTTTCAGATACGCATTTTCAATAAGAGCAAACAGAACCAGCGCTATCATATTAACGTGAATGGCATCACCGAGATGAGAGTTGAAGGGACGCAAAAACCGCTGTTGGTTAAAAGTGGCAAGATGGCCACCACCACTGTCACAGTACGAGTGAAAAAGGATGCGATACGTCAGTCCCTGACGCCTTTAATATTTAATATTCGTAATACTAACGCTGCTGACGCTCAACCAATCGAATATAAAAGTATGTTCAAAGGCCCCGTTACGTGACGAAGGTAAATGATCGCTGCCTTATTCTGGTTTCAGAGCGAGGCAGCGATTATTAATTTAATTCATGCTGTTTGGGGTTTTGACTACATTTTGTATCAAGCTGGTATCAAGGCAGTAGATATGCGAGCATTTAAGCATTGTTATTTGATCTGCTTGTATGCCCATGCCAATTCCTAATCTCCAACACATGCCCCTCAGTGCCTGGTGGCGTCTGGATACATCCGCCATGCTGCTGGAATATGGCGGGCATGTCGGTTTACTGGCTGATTGTCGGCCGGGACAGCCGCTATCTGTGGCTCTAAATAATGACGACGTCATTACAGCGCATCAACAAGCTCTGTCTGGTTCAGCTGCCAGTTATGAAATTTGTCTGGATGAGCAGGTATTTTTGATCAGTGTGGTTCCTCTGCGCGATGACGATGGTGTCGTGAAAGGCTGCCAGGGGCTGGCGCAACAGATCACAGTCTACAAAGAAGCCGAGCGTGAGATGGCAATGCTGCAACGCCACACCGAATCGATCCTAAATGCTGTTGGTGAAGGTATATACGGGCTTGATGCCAACGGTGAAGCGACCTTTGTCAATCCAGCCGCTGAACTCATGACTGGCTGGTCGGCTGACGAAACCATAGGCAAACAGATTCACTACATGCATCACCACAGTCGCCCCGATGGGACTCCTTATCCTCACCAGCAGTGCCCGATCTATCACGCTATCAAAGATGGCGAAGTGCATCGCGATGTCGACGACGAGGTCTTTTGGCACCGCAATGGCGCGCCGTTTCCAGTTGAATACAGCAGCACCCCGATCTATGATGAGGCCGAGCTGGTCGGTGCAGTGGTGGTATTCAAAGATATTTCCGAACGCAAACACTCCGAAGCCGAATTGCTGGCTGCTTTCCGCGAGGTGGAACGACTCAAAGAACAACTACAGGAACAGAACAGTTATCTGCAAGCCGAGATTCGTGAAGACCACAATTTCGGCGAGATCGTTGGCACCTCTGCGCCAGTACGAACAATGTTGCAGAACATCAACCAGGTCGCAAAAACCGATGCTACGGTGCTGGTGCAAGGCGAGAGCGGCACCGGCAAGGAGTTGATCGCCCGCGCCATTCATGAAAACAGTCCACGCCACGACAAACCACTGATCAAAATCAATTGCGGTGCCATCTCTGCCGGATTAGTTGAGAGTGAGCTGTTCGGTCATGAAAAGGGGGCGTTCACTGGCGCGCTAAAAGAACGCAAGGGGCGTTTCGAGCTGGCCCACGGCGGTTCCCTGTTTCTGGACGAAGTCGGCGAGCTGCCACCCGAGACCCAGGTCAAACTGCTGCGGGTGTTGCAAGAACAAGAGTTTGAGCGTGTTGGCAGTGGTACAACGCTGCAAGTTGATGTCCGCATTATCGCCGCCACCAATCGTGATCTGGCCAAACTGGTGGCACAAGGCCAGTTTCGCGAAGACTTGTTTTATCGCCTGAATGTCTTCCCAATCGAAGTGCCGCCATTACGTCAACGCGGTGGTGACATCCTATTGCTGGCGCGCCATTTTCTGCAACAGGCCGAGCGCCGTTTCGGTAAACCGTTCAGTGGTTTTAGTCCCGCCGCACTGAAGGCGTTACAACAATACCCCTGGCCCGGTAACATCCGCGAGCTGCAAAACGTCATAGAGCGCGCGGCTATCCTGGCCACTACCCCTACCGTGGATGTCAGCGAACTCCTGCCGCAAGCACAAGCTGATCTATCAGGTGGGGCGTCATTGCAAAGTCTGGAGACCGTAGAAAAGGCCCACATCAGCCGTGTGCTAGCCCATTGTGATGGTGTGATTGCCGGCCCCAGAGGGGCGGCACAAATTCTCGGTCTGCATCCCAATACCTTGCGCTCACGCATGTACAAGCTGGCTATCGAGATCCCGAAATAGTGACACGATATTTCGTGTTGATACGAAATATCGTGCCTTCTCGTTGTCCTCGTCGTTCCGTTTTTAGTCTCTCCCTAGTCTTTAAGTCTTTGTTATATCTATAAAACTTTTCCCTCCTACAGGCTTGGCACGAGTTTTGACTGTATTTCTGGCAAGTGAATTATCTGGATGGGGATTATCCCTACTGTGAGAGATACAAATGAACCTTTTCGTGAGTTTTGGTGGTCCCCCAACTATCAAGTTGCCGCCAATTTTGATGGGGGCTTGGGCTTGGCATGTTTGCAATGAGCATGCGGCCATGTCCCCATTGTTTTTCTGCTTCGTTCTCAATAAGGAATCAGGCATGGGAGTAAAAATATGAACCAGGATTATATTCGAGCGGCTGTCGCGGTTCTTGCCGGCAGTGTGGTGATATTTCTCGGCGATATATTGCTCGGAGTAAAAATAGAAATGTTTTACGGAATATCAACGTTCACTTTTCTGTGGACATTGGATGTGTTTCTCGTCCCCTATATAGGCGGGCTTACTGTCGCCTTTATTTATAGAGAAAGGGCTGGCAAATGGCTTGCCTTTTTACCACCTATCATTGTCCGTTGCTTGAGTTGCCTGTACCTCTATTTAACTAATGACCAGTGGAATGCGGACTTCTTTTTTCACCTCAACCTTCACTACTGGGGGCTGGCAGTCGTATTAAGTTTTCAGGCTTCATATCTTGGAGGCTGGTTGGGCGGAATTCTTACTGGGTCATACTTGCGAAACAACGATAACGTTAGGAATACCTCAGGCAGAGCATCGAATACAAACAAGACAAGCGCTAACGTAAAAATACACTCACAAATAGGAGATAACACATGAGCACGGTAGTTTCTTTCGAGATTGGATGTCTAATCGGTATTGTTATGTTTTTAGTTTGCGAGCGTAAGGGGTTAATTCATAAGTGGTCCGGTTTAACAAAAAACCTCCGGCCAAAGGCCTGTCGATCTTAATCCAGGCCTGAGCAATAAGACATACGTAACCAGGTAATAAAGTTCTGCGCTTCGTTACGAAAACAGCTGCAAGCCCTTCCGCTACGAAGGGCTTGCAGTACACCGCTCGCTATTCGTATAGCTTTCCATGTACTGCTGTGATTGAGGAGGTATAACATGGGTGACACACCACTATTTTTGGGGCTTGGCATTTTTATAGGTATTGCTCTGTTTTTTGTCTGTGAGCGGATGGGATGGCTTCATAAGTGGTCCGGATTAAAAGACCCCAGGTCAAAATCTGTTGATCCTGTTCAAGACATGGATGAAAAGGCATCATGAGTCAATTTAACTGTCCCCATTGCAAACAGCCGACTTTCTCTTGGTGGGACAAGTACCTTGCGGCCAAATGGAAAATACTAAAGTGTCCCCGTTGCGACAAGCGTTCGTGTTCCCGCCCTCTGTTGCTAGCATTTTTTTATGTGGCTTATTTGGTAGATGTTGTCGACTTCGGCTATTTGAGCTATCTGTATGACAGTTTAATCTGGGTTGTTGTGGCGATGGTTGGTTGGATAATATTGGACTATTTCAGCACTTATCTTCCACTTGCTGCTATGAGTGAACCAAGAATCAAAAACGCTATAGAAACAGATTCTGCTCTCAGTCAATAAATTTTGTTTTCGATCGAAATTGTAAATAGCATTAAATAATCTCGTCGAGAAAGAAGATATTGAAATTAGTTGTTTAAGCAGCTTGTAATTATTCAAGGTGAAATTTAAATATTTACCAGTACTCAGTTTATTAATTCAAAAAGAGAGTGATTTCTTTTTTTCTTTATCCCTACCACCAAAAGCCATACAAAAAAAGATAGCTCGGCGATTAAAGGGACAATGTAGGTAAATTGAATATGAGAATGAATTTCAGGCAATAAGATGCGTATAAAGCTCCCTGCCAGATAAACAACTGCTGAGGCGATCAGCCCGACGCTAAGAGTTTTTGGAAGGTAGGCATCCTAGAAAAAATGAATATACCAAAGAAGAGAAATCCTAGGTCGTAGCCATGACTATGCATGTCTAAAAATAATATCGCCGGTGTATTTAACTGTCCGGGTTCTAAGTCGGTTGTGTATTGTTGTTCTTTTAGTAACAGTAGTTCTGCATAATAGTTAAGTAAATTTACAGCCAGTACGGCGGCCTGGTCGAGGCGGCATCATCTGCCACAATAATAGTGGCGCGGATAAATGCTTCACTAGATATTCCTAAGACGATAATGCTCAAATACAACATGCCCGCAACTCTTGCGTAGAAGAGAAGGTTGGTGCCTGTGTTGTGCTTGATGAATTTCATACGATGACTGTTCTATGTATGACTCGCTATATATTGATAACCATCTCTGAATAGTCGTAACGTACTTTTGGTAAGTGGGCGTTGTTATCGTCAGGATGTCGAATTCCCAATGGACAAACAATAGAGGATTCCAGTCCGAACTCATGCAGGCCGAGTACACGATCAAAGCCCTTAGATTCGAAACCAGTCATCGGGCAGCTATCAATTTTCATCACGGCCGCGGCGGTTAATAAAGTGCCGAGGGCGATATAGGTTTGTTGATGTGCCCATTCTCGTTTCTGTGTGTCATCCATGCCGGTGAAAACATCTTTAATATGGTCGGCATAGCCTTGTAGCTTGTCGATAGAAATGTTTTGCGATGTTGCAACAGCCTTGATATATCGATTCACCATGTCATCACCAACGTTTGTTTGTGCTGCAAATACAATTAGGTGAGAACAATTGAGTACTTTATCTTGCCCCATTGCATGGTTAAGTAATTGACGGCGAGTATTTATGTCGTTGACGACGAGTAAGCGATAAGGCTGCAGGCCGTAAGCGCTGGCACTTAGCCGTGTGGCTGTTAACAGCTCTTGTACCTTTTGCTCTTCAATTTTTTCAGATGAAAACTCTTTGACGGCATAGCGCCAATTCAATGCGTTGATCATGTTCACGTTGACCTCTCCTAAGTTGATTGGCTGGATCTAATTGGAGCTGGTTTTGATGACTGCGCATTCCCTGTGAGTGTGGTTAACAGCAGGCCCGTTAGGATGAAGCCTATGCTTAGTAGGTCTGTGCTGTTGTATTGGTCGCCCCACAAGGCAATGCCTGCCAGCATGGTGACGGCGGTAATCACATAACCCATTTGACTGAGATAGACCGGCCCACCCACTTTAAGCAGATTGAATGAGGTGAGATAAGATGCCCCCGCCATGAGCGCCAGTGCGGTGAGTAGCAGCGCTATATTTTGTGTATTCGGTAATGCTTGGTGAAAATTGCCGACAAGCAGATTAGCGATCAACAGTCCTATGGCCTGTACGCTTAACATGCCGATAACAAGCGGCATGGCTTCGCTGTTAGGTGGCCAGTATCGACTGCGGTAGATATTGCTGACGGCAAGCGCAAGCGGGATACCCAGGGCTAGCAGCATAAAGTGCCAATTGCCCGCAAAGTCTGTTGGGTTTTGAGGTGTTACTAACAGGGCGACACCACCTAGACCGATGGCGAGGCCAATTAGGCGTAGCGGATGGCCTGATTCCAGGCCTAATAAGCGGGCCATGCCGTAGGTCACGATGGGGGAGAGGGCGGTGATCAGTCCTACGATGCCGACTTGCAGCTCGCGTAATACGATAAAGGCTAATATATAAGGGAGTGTTATTCCCAGTAATCCTCCAATTAGGTAGTAGCGCACATGCGTGATATCCCAAATCGGAAAACGGCGCGTTGGCCAAGCGACTACCCATACCAGCAGCGCGCCCCCGCTCATTTGCCAAAATAGGATCATCAGGGGCGAGAGCTGTTCACTGCCGGCTTGTTTACCGGCAATAAATACGCCCGAGGTAAGAATGCCTGAGATGATAAGTAACACGAGGGCTTTCATGTCGATTGCTCCGTGGCAGCATTGATAGGGGATTGATCGAATTGTTGGGGCTGTGATAGCTCAATTACGTTGCGATCCGGATCGCGGAAAAATACCGAGGTACTGCCATCGCCAAACGTTACGGGGCCTTCCGTGATAACAATACCTAACGAACGAATCGCCTCTGCACTTTTGTGTATGCTACCTACGCTCAGTGCCAGATGGGTATAACCCGCGTAACGTGCCGGTTCGTCCATTAGCACGTTGCGGCCGCTATTGTCGTTATCTGCTGAGTCCAGCAGATTTATTTCCACGTCGCAGGGGTGCTTGAGTACGACGACGCGCTCTTGCTGATCGTCTCTAATAACATTGAATCCCAGTTTTTTGTAAAAACGAATCGAGTGCTCGAAATTACCAATTCTTATGCCCACATGGGCCGTACCCGTGATATCAATCATGATGACTCTCCTTAGTTGGCTATTAAGCCAATCAGCAGTTTTGCTTGTATAAGTAAGCATAATGGTTGGCAAGTGATTGATAATCGGTGATATATGAACAATACTGTTCACAAATATTGAATAATCAAAGGCCGATATGGACAATCTTTCCGATATTGCGGTGTTTGTGCAGGTGGTGGATAGCGGTAGTTTTACCGCTGCTGCTGATCGCTTGAGTCTGTCAAAGTCGGTGGTGAGCAAATACGTCACGCGTCTGGAAGACCAGCTGGGTGTACGCCTGTTTAACCGCACCACGCGACGCTTGAGTCTGACGGAAGCGGGTACGATTTTGTATACGCGCAGTCGGCGTGGCTTGGAGGAAATCGAGGCGGCGGAGGCGGAAATATCGCAACTACAGGAAACACCGCGAGGAAAGCTGAAGATAAATGCGCCGATGTCCTTCGGTATATTGATTATTGCGCCACTCATGGCTGAATTTACCAGTCGCTATCCAGAGCTTTCGATAGACGTGCGTTTTGAAGACAGAAAGGTGGATCTGGTGGAGGAGGGTGTTGATCTAGCGATTCGTGTCGCTGAGCTGCCGGACTCCAGTTTGATTGCGCGCCGCTTGGGGCCGTGTCGCCATGTTGTCTGTGCCTCACCCGATTATTTAGCTAAGCATGGGACACCGCGTACACCGGAAGATCTGCGCACGCATAATGCGCTCACCTTTCATTATCAGGACTCTCCGAGCGAGTGGCGTTTTATGTCCCCGGAAGGAAAATATGTGTCAGTGCCGGTCAGTGGGTCGATACAGATGAACAACAGTCTTGCCCTGCGTGAAACGGTGCTCTGCGGTGCAGGAATTATGCTGACACCGACCTTTATCGTGGGGGCTGATATTAAATCAGGAAGACTGCAAAAAGTGCTATCGGATTACCGGCCTTATGAAGTCTCTATTTATGCCATTTACCCCGAACGCCGTCATCTCTCACCCAAGGTGCAGGCCTTTGTTGAGTTTATGAAAGAGAAACTTTCCGATCCGCCTTTTTGGGATTGATCAGAGGGCGGATCACTGAATCTCGCCCTCTATACTCTTCGGTCAGCGCGTTGTTTGCCAATGTGAGCGGGCAAACAAGCCAACAGCCAATAATCCAATAACGATATGCACGCCAATGGCGGCAGCAAAGATTTTTTCGTGACCCACTATCTTTTATACTTTTACAAATCAAGCTCACTCAAACCAGGATGATCATCGGGACGAGCCCCTAACGGCCAGTGAAATTTTCGTTCGCTCTCTTTGATCGGTACATCATTGATGCTTGAGTGACGCGCAAGCATTAATCCTTTTTTGTTGAACTCCCAGTTCTCATTGCCGTGGGCACGAAACCAGTTTCCTTTATCATCATGGGACTCATATACGTAGCGCACTGCAATACGATAGTCATCGTGAGTCCAGAGTTCTTTTATTAATCGATAGTCCTGCTCTTTTTTCCATTTGTCTGTCAGAAATGCAACGATCTCTTCACGACCCTTGATAAACAGATCTCGGTTTCGCCAACGACTGTCCAGCGTATAGGCCGTCGCAACTTTTTCTGCATTTCTGTTATTCCAGCCATCTTCTGCCAGACGAATTTTTTTAATTGCATCTTCTCTTGAAAAGGGCGGCAAGGGATGGTGCATGTCTTCTACGTTTAGATCAACATTCATTTTTATCTCCTTGTGATTATTTATATGTCTAGCGCTAAGTAATCACCCTGACTACGGGAAACACAGGGGCATATGAGTTTCTGCTGGTTCTTTTCTGCATCACTAAGGCAGTTGTCCAGATGAAGTGGATCACCACCCAATACTTTTACTGCACAGCTTTTGCATTCACCAGCTTTGCAGCTGTGCATCAAGTCGATTCCTTGCTCTAACACTGCATCAAGAATTGATTGATCCTTTTCAACCTTTATTTTCTTTCCTGACTTGGCCAGCTCTACCGTGAGTGATTTTGCGTCAGCGACGGGGGTTGTGCCAAAGCGTTCAAAGCGCACACGTTCGGGAGCAATACCGCTGTTTTGCACTTCGAATAACAACTGATCCAATAAGCCTTGAGGACCACAGACGTAGAACACGGCATTATCGGGGGCCTGTGTTAATACCTCTTTTAGGTTGATGCGGTTGCCTTCATCGCCGCTGTAAAGATGCAATTGCGTACTAAATTCACGCTGCAAACGATCGCGAAACGCCATCTCATTCAGACTTCGCCCTGTGTAATGGATTTCAAACGCTCTGCCTTGCGCTTTTAAAACCTGGGCCATCGGTTTAATGGGGGTAATGCCGATGCCACCGGCAATTAAAACCGCGGGGTGGTTGTCATCATGCAACTGAAAGAAGTTTTGTGGCGGATCACAGTGAAGTAGCATGCCAAGCTGCATGAATTCATGTATCGCTTGGGAACCGCCCTGGCCATCATGTTTTTTCAGCACGGCAACTTCATAAATATCTTCACGCGCTGAATTGGAACAGATAGAGTAGTGACGAAACTCCGTTTTTCCGGAAAGAAGTTTTACAGGGACCTGAAGATGTGCCCCGGCCTTTACCGAAGGTAAGGCTTTACCATCACGGTGTCTGAACTCATAAGCACGCACTCTGGGCGTCAGTTGGCGTATACCGGTAATGATTAGCGGCAATGCCCCCTGGCCTAACTCTTTGGGGTAAGTATTTGATGAAGCGGTTTGTTGTGTCGTTTTTAAGGCTCTGTTTTCCTCCAGTAGTGGCGCGACCATCTGCTCAATTTCAGACTCGGTGAATCTTGGCGTGATGTGCTGCGGACAATTCCAATCGAAGGCTTCTATTTCGATGATAAATGCACGTTCAACCGTGGCCCGGTATTCATCCACTTCCAGCTTTGCCAATGTTTCCCAATCATCATTGGCCACCTGCCGTATGCGCCCCATCATTTTTAAACGACGACGGTTGGGATAGTCCATAAAAAACAGTGCAACACGATCATTGCCGCGGAAGTTACCAGTACTCACGTACTGACGATTGCCGCTAAAATCGGAAAAACCGATGGTAGAGGCATCCAATACACGAACAAAACCTTTCGCTCCACCGCGATGCTGTACATAAGGCCATAAGCTTTCACTCACGCTTGCCATATAAAAGCTGTCACGCTGAGAGATAAAGTCGGCTTCGACCTCGGACAACAGATGGTTTTGATCCTCCCCCTCGTCCATGCTCGCATAACCGGCGCGACTGCTATGTTCGATTTGCACCGCTCTCACCGCATCGGTAAATACAATCTGTGCATACTTGTGAGCCATACTGCACCTCCATTTTAGTTTCCGGCCAGGCCTGTCATATGACCCGGCCGGTGTTACACTTATGCCGCTTTGTTGATTTCAACTTTCGGAAAATCAATTTCCACGCGGCTGGCCTTACCGAGAATGTTGGTCAATACATTCATGCCCACATGGGTAATGATCTCGACGATATCCGCGTCGCTGTATCCGGCATCACGCACTGCCAGCAGTTCAGCAGTAGTAACTTCACCGTAATTTTCAGAAAGAGAACGGGCGAACTTAACCGCCGCTGCGGCTTTTATATCTTCACTGCCACCGGCACGATTCGCATCGATTTCCGCACTTGAAAGCCCCGCTTTACGACCAATGGCCGAATGAGCGGAAACGCAATATTCACAAGCGTTCTGTTCAGCTAACCCTAGTGCAATACGCTCACGGGTTTGTGGGTCCAGGCTGCCTTCGTTGGCAATGCCATGCAGGCCCAGAAAGGCACGCAATGCTGCCGGAGAGTTGGCAAACACTTTAAGAAAGTTAGGCACCATGCCCAGCTGAGATTGAATCGCCTCATACAAGGCCTGTTGCTCTTCGTTGGCCTGGTCGTCAGTCACCACATTAATACGGCTCATAATGAATTCCTTTTTTCGTTGAATAAGTGAATGTAAAGCCCGCGTAGACACTACATCTCGCGAACTGAAGATAGTGTGGTCGACAACGATAAAGAAAAGAATGTCTGGAAAACGCAATTGACTATTGTGTAAAATGGAATAATCAGCGCTGCCTAGGAGTCGTCATGGATCAGTTCCACCTGATGAATGTTTATGTCGCCGTTGCCGAGGAGGAAGGCTTTGCCGCGGCCAGCCGTCGGCTCAAGCTTTCGGCCCCGGCGGTAACCCGCGCCGTTGCCGAGTTGGAAAGCAGGCTGGGCATTAAACTGCTCTACCGCACCACTCGCCATGTACGGACCACCGATGCCGGAGTGCGTTATTTGGAAGACGCGCGCCGGATTCTGCACGACATCGAGATGGCCAATGAAGCCGCCATCGGTATTAACACCGAGCCTAAAGGACATATCAGCGTGACAGCACCTGTGCTCTTCGGCCAGCAATACATCACGCCGAGCATTGTTGAATACCTGAAAACCTATCCCGACACACAGGTGGATGCAGTCTTTTTAGACCGGGTGGTGAATTTGCTGGAAGAGGGATTTGATGTCGGTATCCGTGTCGGCAAACTACCAGACTCAACCATGAAGGCCCGCCAGGTTGGGCACGTCAGAATGGTACTGGTTGCGTCGCCAGTCTATTTAGCGCAATCCGGTATTCCAGTCCTTCCCTCGGGCTTGGCACAGCACACCTTAATTAACTCAAGCGCAGGCAGCATGGCGCAAGACTGGCAATTCATCGAAAACGAGAAAATACAAACGCAGCGAGTAAAACCTAGACTCACCGTGACTACTAACCAGGCCGCCATCAATGCAGCCAAAGAAGGATTAGGCATTACCCGTGTCATCTCATACCAGGTTGCCAATGAGTTGGCAGGCGGGCAGTTAAAAACCGTTCTCAGCGAATTCGAACTGCCACCCATGCCGGTAAATATTATTCATCGTGAAGACCGCTTGTCATCGGGAAAGGTACGCAGCTTTATCGATTTAATTTCGAAACGGTTAAAAGAAGATAAAGCACTAAACTAAGCTCTGTTACAAACTAAATTGGGTGGCGACAAATCATCGACCACCCAACTGCTACTAGTTTCGTCCAGCCATTACACCACCGTCCACATCCAACACAGTGCCTGTGATCCAACTGGATGCATCACTCAGCAAAAAGTAAATGGCGTCGGCCACATCTTCCGCTGTACCTATCCGGCCAATTGGATGAAAACCGTTAAACGACGCAAGCGTCTCGTCGATTTCATCACGAGGGATAAATGATTCATAGATGGGGGTTTTAACAACAGCAGGTGAAACGGCATTAACACGTATATGATTGTCAGCCAGTTCCATCGCCATATGCTGCGTCAGTGCGTGTAATCCTGCCTTGGCCATGGAGTACGCGGATGAAGGCGTCGCTTTAATGGCTTGTTTTGCCCACATTGACCCTATATTTACGATCGCGCCACCGCCATGGTTGACCATGTTTTTTGCAACAGCCTGAGAGATAAAAAACATTGCGCGGTTAAGATCCAGATAGGTGTCGTAGTCCTTGTGGTCATGCTCCAAAAAAGGAGTAGGACTAAAATATCCTGCTGCATTAACCAAGTAATTTATGTGCTGATCACAACTGTTAATAAACTCCAGTAGACGAGTTACGTCATCGGATTGATATAGATCTGCTTGAAATGTTTTTATATTGCCGATAGGCGATAAAACTTGATCTGCCTCTTTTAACTTGGTTTCTGACTTCCCGACAATGAGTGTATTAATACCGCTGTTCAGTAAACGCTTTGCTGTTGCCAGTCCCATCCCACTAGACCCACCCACAACCAATGCCATAGACTGTTTATTACTTTTCATTGCTTCACCTCCACAGGTAATATCATTTGGAGGAAACAGCCTATTAAACACATAATGCATTGAAAACCGGTCACAAATCGGTTCTATAGGCACTTATTGGTACATATTTATGAAAGATAAAGAAAAAATATTTTCAAGAAAATCTGCACCTGCGCGTAGCGCGCGAATGGTTGAAACCATCTACGGCTGCAAGTGGTCGCTTACTGTTTACCAACTTTTGGCAAACAGAATTAACAGGCCAGGGGCGATGGTCAGTAGCGTGGAAGGCTTAAGCACTAAGGTGCTGAACGAATGTTTAAAGAAAAACGTCCAATTCGGTATTCTTGAACGTGTTGCATTTAACGAGCTCCCACCAAGAGTTGAATATAAAGTGACGGAGTTTGGCGGAAAATTTCTTCGTATTTTAGATGAACTGGAAAAGCTTCAGCTTGAGATTGATGACACCCACCTGGTTAATAATTAATCTAGAGTGGTTAACATGAACCGAAGCGCGGGGTTGTTTCACCGGGCGCCCCAGTGCGTGTAAAATCTCTGGAGACAGATGAACAATAGTCTTGCCCTGCGTGAAGCGGTGCAGGGCTTACACTGACACCGACCTTGTGAAGTCTCTATTTATGCCATCTACCCCGAACGCCGTCATCTCTCACCCAAGGTGCAGGCCTTTGTTGAGTTTATGAAAGAGAAATTTTCCGATCCGTCATTTTGGGATTGATCAGAGGGCGGATCACTGAATCTCACCCTCTATACTCTTCGGTCAGCGCGTTGTTTGCCAATGTGAGCGGGCAAACAAGCCAATAACCCTATGCATGCCTATGGTGGCAGCAGAGTTTTTTTCGTGACCCGCTATCTTTTATACTTTTACAAACCAAGCTCGCTCAATCCTGGATGATCATCGGGGTGAGGCCCTAACGGCCAGTGGAATTTTCGTTCGCTTTCTTTGATAGGTGCATCATTGATGCTTGAATGACGCGCGAGCATTAACCCCTTGTCATTAAACTCCCAGTTCTCATTGCCGTGGGCACGAAGCCAGTTTCCTTTATCATCATGGGATTCATATACGTAGCGCACTGCGATGCGATAGTCATCGTGAGTCCAGAGTTATTTTATTAATCGATAGTCCTGTTCTTTTTTCCATTTATAGCTTAGAAATGTAACGATCTCCTCACAACCCTTGATAAGCAGATCTCGGTTTCGCCAACGACTGTCCAGCGTATAGGCCGTCGCAACTTTTTCTGCATTTCTGTTATTCCAGCCATCTTCTGCCAGACGAATTTTTTTAATTGAATCTTCTTTTGAAAAGGG
>Ga0316192_10000232_pt1 | contig 38661 bp, 35 predicted proteins | sample MerIslwburrow_MG_FD_204931 | JGI IMG/M metagenome (GOLD analysis project Ga0316192, IMG submission 204931) | Coastal sediment microbial communities from Maine, United States - Merrow Island worm burrow | ecosystem: Environmental > Aquatic > Marine > Coastal > Sediment | place: USA: Maine...
CGCTTCGCACTCTTTCCAGCCGTGGATACGACTTTGAGCTACCAGTCGATATTCGACCCTGCCTTTGCTCCATCGATCGATCAGTCATCCGCGTTCAGCTTGAGGGTACGGACGACGTACTGAGGGTTAGCCGCAAAGGGCAGCTCGCTAAGAAAGACTGGACAAACTGAGTTAGAGGGTCGGAGCCGGGGCGCCGAAAAAGCGCATGTGATGCCGCCCCATTGGAATGGATAAGCATGCAAAGAGTTGCGTTGTGTCTTGCGCTTGTCTTGGGACTTACCGCTTGTGCGGGAGTGTCCCGCAACATTGTCCCAACTTCGCTTGAGGATGAGGTCGTCGTTGCGGGGATCAGAGGATCCACAATCCGTTATTGGGGGGATGAAATCCCGCCCAACGCCGACACACTTGTCCGAAAAAGATGGGCCCAAGTGCGAGGCTCCCAGCGCCAGCGGGTGACTTATCTCGCCATTTCGGCCGGTGGCAGTGACGGCGCCTTCGGAGCAGGCCTGCTGAATGGTTGGACAGCACGTGGCGACCGGCCCAAATTCGACTTGGTTACAGGGGTCAGCACCGGCGCCCTAACTGCCCCCTTTGCGTTCTTGGGACCAAAATATGACCCCGCGCTGAAGCATGTCTTTACGACATCCCACACCAACGATATCGCAATAGTACAACCGGTGAGAGGCCTGCTTGGGGGGGCTTCGTTAGCAAGCAATGCGCCCTTGGCCAAGCTCATTGCGCATTATGTGACTGAAGAGTTTCTAAGAGAGATCGCCGCCGAACATCGGAAGGGGCGACGGCTCTGGATCGGGACGACGAATCTCGATGCGCAGCGTGCGGTTGTTTGGAACATGGGTGAAATCGCCTCGAGCGGTAGCCCGCACGCGCTCGACTTGTTCCGCAAGATCCTGCTCTCCTCCGCTGCAATCCCAGGGGTTTTCCCGCCAGGCATGATCAAGGTTGCTGCAAACGGCAGTGTGTATGACGAAATGCACGTCGATGGTGGCACGGCTCGTCAGGTTTTCTTGCTTCCCCCGCATTTCAACGCGAAACGAGTGGATTCGCATATCGGCGTTAAACCGGTTCGGCGCGCCTATATCATCCGCAATGGACGCGTTACGCCAGAGAAGGAAGCAGTAAAGATCAGCACACTGTCTATCGGCCCGCGATCCATTTCAACCTTGATGAAGGAACAAAGCATTGGCGACCTTTATGAACTTTACGAGTTCGCACGGGTCAACGGCATTGACTACAACTTAGCTTACATACCAGAGAGTTTTAACGTCACGAGCGCGGGAGGGTTCGATCCGACGTATATGACTGCACTGTATAATGAAGGCTTTAGGCTGGGTCGGTCCCGTGCATGGAAGAAAAAGCCGCCATCTTTTGAGTAGACGGACGGAGACGCCCGACAGCGACATCCCTTTGGCGTGGTTAGAGAAATTGTGGGATGCGTGATTTCAAAGACAAAGTCATACTGATCACTGGAGCTGCACAGGGTTTCGGCCGCGTTCTAGCGTACGCCTTTGCCGAACGTGGCGCGAAAATCGCGCTGTGTGGCATCAAAGACGAAGGCCCGGCCATCATCGCGATCAATCCCGGATCGATGCTGGGCAGCAAGATGGTGAAGGAGGCTTTTGGCGTGCCCGGCGGCGATCTCCGCGTCGGCGCGGAAGTCCTGACGCGAGCGGCGTTGTCGGATGAGTTCGGTGCCGCGTCGGGTAAGTATTTCGACAACGACCAAGGAGCGTTTGCCGCGCCGCATCCCGATGCGCTTGATCTGCGGAAATCGGAAGAGCTTGTGCGCGTTATCGAAGCTATTTCGTCTCAACTTAAGATGTCAGCTCCTGACGCCTAGCTGATATCGCTACAGCCCGGACTCGATGGCGCGGAGTAGCCGGTAGCGCATGGCGCCATTGTTGCCCTTGAGCGCGATCACGAAGCTCACCCGCCCATGGCGGGTCGTGTCCGCATAGCCCGCGAGCGTGCGGACGCCATTGAGTGTGCCGGTCTTGTTGAGGCCGCCGTCCTTGCCACGCAGCAGAATAGCGTAGGGCTCAAAAAGGCTGAGCAGTTTGGCAAGGCCGCGGGCTGTGAAGTGGTTGCCGCGGCTAATGCCTGAGCCCTCTTCGAGCTGGATGGCATCGGCAAGCCCCTGCGCGGCAAGTATTTCGTTGGCGACTTGGATCGATTTTTTGAGGCTGACGGGCCCGCCGAGGCGCTGCCCGCCGATCTCCAGAAAAACCTGATTGGCGATATAGTTGTTCGAGTAGCGGAGCAACTGCGTGAGGATATCGGAGAGAGCGCGCGATTGCTGATGTACGTAGATGGGCTCAAGCCCCTCGGGGACCGGCCCGACAGTGATCTCGCCGCTGACAGTGCCCCCGGCCTTCTTGAGGAACGCGGCCAGCAGTTCGCCGGCGTATTGCAGGCTCACGGCCGGGTCCTGGGTCAGACTGATGCGCCCGCGTCCCTTGGGGCCACGCGCCTTGAACTGGCTGATGGCCAGCGGCGTGATCGGGGTTTGCTTTTCGGCGGAGTAGACCTTGCTGCCCTTGCGGACAGCACTGATCGTATTGAAATTCACCGCAAGGGCTGAGTTCAAGGCATCGTAGGCCTCGTCGGTGTCTTCAACGCCTGGGATGCGTAATTCGGATGGGTAGTAGCTCGCATCGAGCACGATGCCGGTCAACGGCTCGGTGCCTATCTCTGCGACAAGCTGAGGGCCCAGCAGTGCAAGCTCCTCTGACACGAGGAAGGGATTTCCGCCTCCGCGCACATAGAGCACGCGATTGTCGTCCAGATAGAAGCGCGTCTTGAAGCGGTAGTCGCCGCCAAGGGTCTGCATGGCAAGCCAAGCGGTCACGATCTTGGTGACGGAGGCCGGAACAAAAGGCTTGTCGGCATTCTGGGCTACCAGCACGTTGCCCTTCGCATCGATTACATAGACGAGCCCCGAAGGAGCGAGCGACTTAATTTTCTTTGCTGGCGCGGCCACGGCATCGGTGGAGAAGACCGCGCTGGATATGACGAGCGCGGTCAAGGCGGGCACAGTCAAGACCGGCGCGGGCAGAAAGAGCAGGGCAGCGATGAGTAGTCGATACATCATGGGGGTCCCTTGTACACGCCGAGGGTCTGAAATGGCGAGAGCAATGTCCGCGCCAGGGTTCGCGCGGCTTTCTTTAGGCCAGTCCACAGTTCACAAACCCAATGCTAGCCAAGACCGGTGCAAATTGCATGTGCTTAGCCATGCGATGTCTCGCAGGCAGTCGCGCCCGGCCTTGGTTTCCTAGGTGTCGAGAGCAGTGAAAGCCTCCGAGACATATTCGCGCCGATAGACGATGATCGTCACCAGGGCGCACGCGGCCATAAAGAGCAGTGGGCTGACGAACCAGCCGAGCCCGGCGATAGCGAAATAGATCGTTCGTAGCCCTGTGTTCAAGTGCCGTCCCGAGAGGCTCACTAGTTGGGCGGTCTTGCGCGCGTGCCGCCTGGCTTGTTCGGTCTCGGCCTCGTCTTGCAGGGGCAGAGCGCCGAACATGGTGCCCACATAATGCGTGAGCCGGAATGCCCAGGCGAATGCGAAAAACGCCACGATCATGAGCGTCATCAGAAAGATGATTTTGAATTCCCAAAGCACGATCGGCGCATGCGCGACGAACGGCAGGTGTTCGAGACGATCTTTGACGTCATCCGCCGCTCCGAGCATGGCGGTGAGCCCGCCCAGCACGAGCACTGTCGTCGATGCAAAGAACGCATTCCCGCTAGACAGGGAGGTCAGCAATTGCGCGTCCATGATCCGCACGTCACGTTTGAGCGCGGTCATCATCCACTGGACCCGTCGTTCGTTAGCCGCAGCCACAAGCCCGCGCTTAGTCTTGAGTGGACCGTAATGCACTGCCCAGACATAGCCGAAATAGCACAGGCAGAACCAAGCAAACGCGAAGATATCTATGAGGCTCATCTCGTCGAACACGCCATTTTTGGGACCCGGCTTAGGCCGGTAAGGGTGCAGGGATAAGCTCGCGATAGGCGCGCCAGCTCGCAAGGCCGAGCCAAGGAAAGACAACGATGAGGGCGAGAAATCCCGTTGCGGCAGTGAGTAAGGTGAGGATCCCCAAAATTGCGGCCCAAAGTGTCATGGGCCAGAAATTTTCGTTCATTGCCTTGATGCTCGTGGCAATAGCGGCAAACACGTTTGCCCTCTGGTCGAGCAGCATCGGCGCCGAAATCACCACCGTGCAGTAGGTCAAATAGGCGATCACGCCACCAATCAGCGTGCCGGTGATCAGCATGTTGTGCCCATCCTGTGTCCCGATCGCGTAGTTGACGAAGTCCGTGACGGTACGGTGAAGTTGATAGGTCGACAGACCATAGACGATCTGCGCGATGCGGCCCCAAAACAGATAGATCAAGACCAAGAAGAGCCCGAGATAGGCGAGGTCCTGTCGCAGAGCCGAACGAACGAAGAGCATTTGCGAAAGCTTGGGCTTCTGTCCAAGTTCGATCAATCGTCCCGCCTCATACAGACCCATGGCGGCCATGGGGGCGATGAAGACGAAACCAATGGTAAGCACCAGCGCCCAAAATGCGGCATCGGAGACAATGAGCACATAGCATAGCCCGAAGCTTACCAGTGCCAGCAGGAGGCCATACGTGAGGCAGGGAATGGGCGCCTTGCACAAATCGCTCCAGCCCTCGCGAAGCCATCGAAAGGGCGCCTTCATATCGACCCTGGCAACGGCGGGCAGTCCTCCCGAGGTCTTTGGGGCCTCTGAGGTTTTTGAGGTTTCCAAGATTTCCTCCCCCTTCGTGTTTCAGAAAAGTTTACCACGGCTTCGTCTTGTGGTGCTTTGGAAAGTTCTGAACGGACACCGCCATATTTGTTGGGGGTGATCTCATGCCGACAGGTGACTGCATCTGTTGGTGCGACGAGAGGCTTTGGCACGGAACAAATAGTCAATCGCAATTGATGTCCGGGCGAATTATCTAGTTCGCTATTCGTTCTAAACAGTGAATAGTGGTGATGAGTGCCACGCGAGACGCGCCAGCGCGCTTCCGAAGAGCCACTGTCATAGAAATGAAGTTCTCAGATTCGTTTTTGGATGAGGTCCGTGCCCGGTTGCCCGTCAGCCAGGTCGTCTCGCGCCGCGTGCCGCTCAAGCGGGCCGGGCGCGAGTGGAAGGGCTTGTCTCCCTTCAACAAGGAGAAGACACCGTCCTTCACCGTGAACGATCAGAAGGGCTTCTATCACTGCTTTTCCTCCGGCAGGCACGGCGACATCTTCCGCTTCGTCATGGAAACGGAAGGCTTGAGCTTCCCTGAGGCCGTGGAGCGCCTGGCGGGGGACGCGGGTGTGCCGATGCCCGCGCCCGACCCGCAATATGAGCGCACGGTCAAGGAGCGGCTTGGGCTCATGGAGGCGCTTGAGAGCGCGGCCGGCCTGTTTGAGCGGGCCCTACACTCAGGCGCTGGGCGCGAGGCACTCTCTTATGCGGAAGGCCGGGGTCTGTCGCGTGAGACGATCAAGGAGTTCCGCATCGGCTATGCGCCGGGCGGGCGCGACACGCTGAAGACCGCGCTGCTGAAGAAGGGCTTCACTGAAGTACAGCTCCTTGATGCCGGCCTGATCATCAAGCCGGACGATGGGCGGCCGACCTATGACCGCTTCCGCAAACGGCTGACAATCCCGATCCTCGATATCAAGTCGCGGGTGATCGCTTTTGGCGCACGTGCGCTCAGCTCCGACGCGCAGCCCAAATATCTGAACTCGCCGGAAACGCGGCTCTTCGACAAGGGCTCCATGGTCTACAACTTGGCCCGCGCGCGCAGCGCCGCATTCGAGAAGGGCGAACTGGTTGTGGTCGAAGGTTATTTAGACGTCATCGCGCTCTATCAGGCTGGCTTCAAGAATGTAGTGGCGACGCTCGGTACGGCCTTCACCGCCCGGCAGATGGATCAGCTTTGGCAGCTTGCGCCAGAGCCGATCATTTGTTTTGACGGCGATCGGGCGGGCGAGGCCGCTGCCGCGCGGGCCGTGGACCGAATGCTGCCAGTCTTGCGCGAGGGCCATTCCTTCCGATTTGCGTTTCTGCCGCAAGGCCAGGACCCGGACGATTTCGTGCGCGGCTCCGGTCCGTCCGCATTTTCCGCCTATCTAACGAATGCGATGCCGCTGATTGAGATGCTCTGGCGGCGGGAAACAGCCGTTGGATCGCTCGATACGCCTGAACGGCGAGCCGCATTCGAGGCGCGGCTCGATACGCTTCTGAGCGACATCGAGAACACCCGCGTGCGCGAACATTATCGCCGTGACATCAAGAACAGGCTGTTCGAACTGTGGCGGCCGCATGCGGTGCGGCCGGGGAAGGGCGGTAAGAATACGTACCGCAAGCCCGAGCGCCACGAGGCCTTGCCGCCACCGACGGCATACGGATTTGCAACGATCGTCACCCTGGCGCTGGTGAACCATCCCTGGCTGCTGGACCAATTTGCCGAGGACATCGCCTCGGTGGATGTGCAAGACAAAAGGCTCGCAAACCTCTTGCCGGCGGTCACGCGAGCGATCTTCGACAATCCCGCGATCTCCCGCGAAGAGCTGATCGCGGCTTTGCGTGACGGCGAGCAGGCAGCACTGCTGGACCGGCTGTTCTCGGAGAGTCCGTTTGCACGTCTCGCTTTTCTGCGGTCTGAGACGCCGAGGGAAGACGTCGAGGCGCAATTCACCGATTTGATTTATCGCTGGCGGGCGCTGCCCACGCTCACCCGGGAGATCGCCGAGAATGCAGAAGACCTCGCTGAAATGACGGAGGCCGAATTCGAGCGTTTCGCGACCCTCCAGCAAGAGGTGGCGAGCGTCGGTCTGAAGCACGAGACAGACGATGCGGCGATGCGCGATGCTAATCAGCGTTTTCAGGACGTTCTGGCTCGTCTCAAGAAGGAGCCTCTCTCCCGCGGGCGCCGGCGGGAGAGGCGCTGATCGAGTAGGCCTGGCCGGCCTAGGCCTGGAGTTCCGCAAGCAGCTCTTCCAGAACCGTCATGCCCGAGCCCCAGCCCTTGTCTAAATTGGCGAAAGCGCCTGAGAAACAGGCAAGCTCGGCGTCCGAGGCCTCATGCGGGGTCCATGTCAGACGGAGCTTCGTTTGTCCGCCCCGGTCTTTGAACGTGACGACGGTGTGCAAAACGCGCGGCCAATCTTTCATCATCGGGTTCGCGGCGGCGTTGAAGTCCGCATCGGCATTGGACTGCAGCCAGACGAGGCGCGCTGGGGGCACAACTTCGGTATATTCAATGCGCTCGAATTTTGAGGTCTCGCCCCACTTCATTTCGACGAGCCAGAGCCCGCCTGGTTTTGCATCGAGGCGATGAATGATGGTCTCAACATTGGGGCCATACCAGCGCGCGACCAGGTCCGGGTCAGTCCAGGTTTTCCAGACGAGGTCACGTGGCGCATCAAATAGGCGTTCCAGGACATAGGTCGGCACATCACTCATCCTTGTTCCTCCCGGTTTCGGCAGTCTTCAATTCGTCCAAGAGCACATCGAGCCGGTCGAAGTTCGAGGCCTAGAACTCTCTGAAGTCTTCAAGCCAGCGCACGGCCTTCGCCATGGGTTCGGCTTTGAGGTGGGCTGGCCGCCGTTGTTGATCGATGGCCCGCTCGATGAGCCCCGCCCGCTCCAAAACTTTGAGGTGCTTGGAGATCGCAGGCTGGCTCATCGCAAACGGCGCGCCGAGCTCGCCCACCGAGGCATCGCTGTGGGCAAGGCGCGTCAGGATCGCGCGGCGCGTTGGATCGGCAAGGGCCGCAAAAACCGCATTCAGCGTCTCGGACTCTGTGTCTATTTGCATAACCAATTAGTTATGAAACAAAGGAGCGTCCGTCAACGCGTTTAAAGGGGGGCTGGGGAAGCAACTGGAGAGCCGGACCCGCCAGGGCATCGCGCCCCAGGCGACGAAATTCGGAAAAATCCAAACTGGCACGCGGCTTGCTCCCTTGACACGGGCGGCGCCGCTCTCCAAGTCATCGCTAACAAATATTTATCTGATGTCTGTCCGCGCGTGTTTTGCCAAAGTGCTTGTGTGCTTGAAATCCCGGGAAATCGCCGCGTTTCAGTTAGCGTGCTTAATTGACGATTAAGGATGTGCCCGTTAATCGCTTCTGGTACGCCGCCCGCTCGGGACGGAACTAGACATGATGAGAGAGGCTTATGCCTCATGAGCGAGGCGCCTTCCGCGCCTCCCACCGAGAGACCGGCGCCTATCCATGCGCGCCCCGGAGTGACACGAATGGCCACCAAGACTGCTGAAGCCGAAGAGCAAGAGACAGAGACCCCGTCCCAGGACCGACCGGTGCTCGACATGTCCGACGCCGCCGTAAAGAAGCTGATCAAGACGGCGAAGCAGCGTGGCTTCGTTACCTATGACGAGCTGAACGAGGTGCTGCCGTCCGAGGAAGTCTCGTCGGAGCAGATCGAGGACACCATGTCGATGCTCTCCGACATGGGCATCAACGTGATCGATAGCGAGGAAGCCGAAGAGGGCGAGAACGCCGAGGGCGGGAGCAAGGCCGTCGTCCCGCAAGCCGCTGTCGCCAAGACCGAGACTACGACCCGCGAGCCCGCCGAACGTACGGACGACCCGGTTCGCATGTATTTGCGCGAGATGGGCTCTGTCGAGCTTCTGTCGCGTGAGGGCGAAATAGCGATCGCCAAGCGCATCGAGGCCGGGCGCGAGGCCATGATTGCTGGTCTCTGCGAAAGCCCGCTGACCTTCCAGGCCATCATCATTTGGCGCGACGAGCTGAACGAAGGCAAGATTCTGCTCCGCGACATCATCGATCTCGAAGCCACCTATCAAGGCCCCGATGCCAAGCAGGTTCCCTCGCAGCCCCTCCCGGGCGAGGAAGAGGAGAACAAGGACGCCGAAGGCGAGGCCGATGGCGAGGCGAAAGCCGACGACAAGGACAAGGACAAGGACAAGGACAAGGACGACGACGCCGAGGACTCCGAGGACGAAGACCAGCCCGAGGAAGACGACGACGACGATATGGAGAACTCGCTTTCGCTTGCCGCCATGGAGGCCGAGCTGAAGCCGCAAGTGCTCGAGACGTTCGACCTCGTCGCCAACAACTACAAGAAGCTCCGCCGTCTGCAGGACCAGCAGGTAGAGAAGGCGATGAAGAACGACAGCCTCTCCTCTAGCCAGGAGCGGCGCTACAAGCAGCTGAAAGACGAGATCGTCACCGAGGTCAAATCGCTTCAGCTCAACAACAACCGCATCGAGACCCTGGTCGAGACGCTCTACCTCATCAACCGGAAGCTGCTTGGCTATGAAGGCCGCCTGCTGCGCCTGGCCGAGGGCTATGGCGTGAAGCGCGAGGACTTCCTCGGCGAATATCAGGGCAACGAGCTCGACCCCAACTGGCTGCGCCGCGTGGGCCGGCTGAAGAAAAAAGGCTGGGCCGACTTCATTCGCGACGAGCGTGGCATCGTCAAGGAGCTCCGCTCCGAGATCCACCAGCTCGCCGCCGAGACCGGCCTGCAGATCGCCGAGTTCCGCCGCATCGTCCATATCGTCCAGAAGGGCGAGCGCGAAGCGCGCCAGGCCAAGAAGGAAATGGTCGAGGCCAATTTGCGCCTCGTGATCTCCATCGCCAAGAAATACACTAACCGCGGCCTGCAATTCCTCGACCTCATCCAGGAAGGCAATATCGGCCTGATGAAGGCGGTCGATAAGTTCGAATACAGGCGCGGCTACAAATTCTCGACCTATGCCACGTGGTGGATCCGCCAGGCGATCACCCGCTCTATCGCAGACCAGGCGCGCACCATCCGCATCCCGGTGCACATGATCGAGACGATCAACAAGATCGTGCGCACAAGCCGCCAGATGCTCCACGAGATCGGCCGCGAGCCGACGCCAGAAGAGCTGGCTGAAAAGCTCGCAATGCCGCTTGAGAAAGTGCGCAAGGTCTTGAAGATCGCCAAGGAGCCTATCAGCCTTGAGACCCCCATTGGCGATGAGGAAGATTCATATCTCGGCGATTTTATCGAGGACAAGAACGCGGTTCTGCCCATCGATGCGGCGATCCAGTCGAATTTGCGCGAGACCACCACGCGCGTCCTCGCCTCGCTCACCCCGCGCGAAGAGCGTGTGCTGCGCATGCGCTTTGGCATCGGCATGAACACCGACCACACGCTCGAAGAGGTCGGCCAGCAATTTAGCGTGACCCGCGAGCGCATCCGCCAGATCGAGGCGAAAGCCCTGCGCAAGCTGAAGCACCCGAGCCGGTCCCGCAAGCTGCGCAGCTTCTTGGATAATTAGGGGCGCTTCGTGCTCGTTATTCTGAGGCGCGCGCCAAGAGCGCGCATCAAGGAAGCGTTCCCCACGAACATCGTCATGGCCGAGCTTGCGCTCAAGCAGGCCAGCGGCCGGTAGGGCAAACCAAAAAGCCCTCAAGGTGGCCAAAAAGGCCGGTTGGGCAAGAGAAAGCCGCCCTCAAGTAGCGCGAAGCGCGGTAGGGCAGTTTTAAAGCACCCGTTCAGAGAGCATCAGCGCGGCGTCGTTGGGGTCGCGGCGCATATGAAGATGCAGGGTTTCGGCCAGATGCAGCATGGGGCCGTTCTCCCCGTGGATCGCGCCCCAGATATGAGTGTAGCCCATCTCCTTGGCGGCGGCGAAGACGATCTCGAGCGCTTGATGGGCAAGGCCAAGGCCTTCGGCTTCCGGGCGCAGCGTCACCGAATATTCGGCCGAGATACCGTCGGGCGCCCCTGTGACGCGGGCCCCGCCGAGGATCTCGCCAACAAGCGGCCCGCAGCCCTCTAGCACGATGCACAGATCGCGCGCGGGGTCCGGCGTGCAGAAATCGAGCGCCATGGCCTCGGAGAGATGGGGCAGCCTGTGCAGGACCCGGAACCATTTGCTCCGTTCTGTCATGGCATCGTAGCAGCGTATGAGCGAGCCCGCGTCCCAGGCATTGATCGGGCGTGCGAGATGGGACTCGCCGTCCTTGCCCGCGATCGCGATCGCGCCGCGCCTCAGCTGCTCCCGTAAGGGGTATGCCTTCGCTGTTTGGCGCATTGATTGGCCCATTGCTATTCTCCGCCGCATCTGCCGTCCACTCATCGCGCTTTCAAAGGGCCACGCATGACACCGAATCGGTTCTCCGGCACGGCTACCAACTCCGAAGGTGGGGAGACTTTTTGTCCGTCCCGTGTCGGTTTTGCGGTCAGGCTTGCGGCGTTTTGACCGCTGGGCATCTTTATTTGCCCATTGGCCTCTGCACCACCTTGAGGGCTCTTGGGTTTGCCCTACCGGCCTCGGGCCTACTTGAGGGCTTGTTTGTTTGCCCACCCGCCCTCAAGCAGCGAAGCAGCAGGGCATCAGAAAAGTGCCCCGATGTGGCCCGAGGATCGGTGATACAGTGCCAGTCATGACGAGCACCATGGTTCACGATCCGGCCCCAACGCAAAATGTCCACGAGACCAGCGCAGGCCTCTCCGGCCAGATCGCCGAGGCGATCATCGCCTCTGGCCTTGCGGACATGCCGGTGTCCGATCTGGTCGAGACGGTCATGATGCAGCTGGTGGAGGCGAATGTGCCGATCCACCGCATGCAGGTGGGCTTTCGTATACTGCACCCGCTGTTCGATGGCATGACCATCTCGTGGACCGATGAGGGCGGTGTGGATGTGGAATATTTCCAGGCGCTCTCCGAGGACAATCCGGATTTCACGCTGAGCCCGTTCTATTGGATGATTTCGCAGGGGCAAGCGGAGCTACGCCTGCGGCTCGATCGCGATCCGCAAGTCGACACCTTCCCGCTTCTGCAGCGCTTGGCTGGGGAGGGGTTCGTCGACTATCTCGCCCGCGTCGTCACCTTTGGCGACGCACCGGTTCGCATTGGCAGCACGGACGGGCTCGCCATTTCCTGGTCGACGAAAGCTATTAGCGGCTTCTCAGAGCAGCATCTCGCCATCATGCGGCAGATTTTGGCGCCGCTGGCGTTGGCGCTGCGCGTGGTCATCAAGGATCAGATCACCAAGAATGCGCTGAACGCGTTTCACGGTCCGCTCGTGGGCGAGCGCATCCTGTCGGGGACCATCAAGCGCGGTGATGGCGAGCGGCTGTCCGCAGCGTTGTGGTACAGCGATTTGCGTAACTCGACGGGTCTTGCCGACGCGCTCTCCGTGGAAGGCTTTCTTGAGCTGCTGAATGTCTATTTCGATTGCGCCGCCGGCGCCGTCATCGAGGAAGGCGGCCAGGTTCTCGATATTGTGGGCGACGCGATCCTAGCCTTCTTTCCCGCCGATACGGCGAGCGCAGAGGCCGCCTCCACAGCGGCGCTCCGCGCAGCGGTAAAGGCACATGAACGTCTGGCCGCGGCCAAGGCGAGGTCCTGTCCTTGCGCGGCGGAGATCACCTTTGGCGTCGGCGTGCATTTTGGCGATGTGGTGTTCGGCAATGCGGGCACGCGCGAGCGCCTGAAATTCGGTGTGATCGGCCGCACGGTGAATGAGGTCGCGCGCACCCAAGACATGTCGAAGCTGCTCGGTCAGCCCATCGTTGCCACGGACGCCGTGGTGTCGCGCGCGGGCATGGACGCGCGCTTCAGGCTGAACGACATGGGTCTGCACGACTTGCGGGGCCTTCCGACGGCGCGGCGCCTCTGGGCCTTGCGGACATAGGGTCTCCAAGAAATGCGGGATTCCCCGGCGGGTGGCAAATCCCGGATTTCAGTCGTTGTTGCGTTGCAACACCGCGGCGCTTGGATTATATCCAAAAGCAAGAGAGGGGCCCTCTTTTGGGGGCGGCATGGGATTTAAGGGCGATCACGTGTTCCTAACAATGCTGAAGGCCAAGCTGCACCGGGCCACGGTCACGGGCGCGGATATGCATTACGAAGGCTCGATCGGGATCGATCGGGACCTGCTCGATGCATCCGGCATCCTGCCTCATGAGCAGGTCGACGTGCTGAACATCAATACCGGCGGACGCTTCACCACCTATGCCATCGAAGCGCCGCGCGGCTCCGCCGACATCGCTGTCAATGGCGCGGCGGCCCGGCTCGTGCAGGAAGGCGACAAGGTCATTATCGTGGCCTATTGCCAGATTCCGACCGAAGAGGCGCGGAACTATCACCCCAATGTGGTGGTGCTCGGCGAGGACAACGAAATCGTCTCCAAGAACTAGCCGATCCCAAAAACGTGGCGTTTCTCTACGACGTAGCGCTTCGTGACCGGCGGCGACCGGACCCTTTTCTTTCGAACCCTCTGCTTCAAGACCAGCGCCTCAGCGCAGCTCCCAAGTGACGCGCACCTTGGCCTGCACCGTTAGCGTGCCGCCTTCGATGGGCACGGCCTTTTCCATGGCCGCCATGGGGGCGGCGGCCCGATAGGGGCGGGGGCTATGGCCACCCTCCTCCGTAATGGTCATCACCGGGCCGAGTTCTACGCCTGCCGTCTCGGCATAGAGCTTCGCGTTATCAATGGCATTGCGCATGGCCTGCTTGCGCGCTTCATCCTGAAGCTTTTCGGGCTCTGCGATCCCAAAACTGATCGAGCCGATCTGATTGGCGCCCGCGCGCACCACCATGTCCAAGATTTCGCCGAGGCGTTTCGGGTTGCGAACGGTGATATTCACCTTGTTGCCAACGCGATATCCGGTGATGAACGCGACTTGCCCATTCTTTCGTTGTTCGTAAACGGGCGACACGTTGAAGTCCGAGGTCTGGATGTCCTTCGGCTCGATCCCGGCATCTTTCAGCCCGTCCACCACTTTGCTCATCGCTTGCGTATTCTTAGAAAGAGCGTCCTGCGCACTCTGGCCTTCGGAGGTCACGCCCGTCGTGATGGTGGCCAAATCAGGCGCGGCCTTCACGGTCCCCGAGGCCGAAAGCGAAATCGTACGTTTGGCGGGGCTTGCGGCGAATGCCGACTGAGTTGCAACGGGCAAGGATGCTGCGATCATGGTGAGTGCTGGGATAATGACCCTAAGGGGTAGCGTTGCAAGAAGCAGGGTCTTAAGAGGATTCGCGAGGGTCATTCGGTGGCCTCCAGGCGTCCGGTTTGGGTCCGTCGGTTTGGACCGTATAAGGAATCTGCTATGAGGCGGAATTGTGAGCCGCGTTTGTCATTCCATAACACCAGTGACGTCATGCGCATCAACCGAGAAAAGTGGGAACCGGTTTCCCATAAGATGACGCGTGGAGGGGTTGGCGCATCATCCGAGAAAAGTGGGAACCGGTTTTCCTGCGAGACGATGAGAAGAAGAATTATGCGACCGCCTGGGGGCGGCTCGTGTGGGGGCCCGTAGCTCAATTGGTTAGAGCCGGCGGCTCATAACCGTCTGGTTGGAGGTTCGAGTCCTCCCGGGCCCACCACTCCTGAAATTGCGCGATGCTTCCATCATCCGATTCCTGGTTTCTTTCGCACCGGAGGCGACGGTGCGGAAGAGATCGTCCGCTAGGGCTCAACGTCTCGATCAACTCGGCGGCAAGCGGCCCCGGCACGCTCCGTATGGAGCAGCAGACCTTGACAGGAGGCGTGGAATCCGTGTTCCGCCTTCGAATGGTCAATTTGTTCAGTATTGACTGAACGAACAAAATAGACCATATGCCACCCATGGCAGATCACACCGAGAATGCGATTGCTGAATTCGTCGAGCAGATGGGGCTCGTCACCCAGGCCGACGGCCTGCCCCGCATTGCTGGCCGCATTATGGGCCTGATGATCATGCATGGGGGGTCGTTCGGATTCACGGAATTGGCCGAACGCTTGAGCGTAAGCCGGGCCAGCATCAGCACGAACACGCGAATGCTGGAAGACCTTGGCGTTATCGAGCGCACCGCCATGCCCGGAGACAGGCAGGATTATTTCAGGCTGGCCCGCCAACCTTACGCACGGATGTTGCGTGGAGTTGTGGAACGGATGCGCCGCGCGCGCGAGGTGGTCGAACAGGCACAAGGCGCGCTCTCGCACGACATGACGGGAGCTCAAGAGCGACTGTCGGAGCTTGATGCCTTTTACGAAGAGTTAATCGACAGCTTCGCGAGCGTCATTAAGGCGTGGGACGCAAAAAGGAAAATCTCGGCGTCCCAAAAGCGGGCGCCTTCGAAGCAACCCGCGTGAGCCGAGGCGGCGGACCGTCGCAAAAACGAAGTTGGAGCGTTGGACTTTGAATAAGTCATATCTTATTGCCGCGGGTTTCACTTTCGGTATCGCCGCGTGGGTTCTCGGCGGCTATTTCGTCAAGTCCTCTGGCAAGGAGACAACCGACGCGCCGGCTGTCGCTGTCCCCGTTGCGCCGATGACCGTGTCCGTCAGGACCCAAGAGGCCAAGTCGGTGGAGAAATACATCGTCGCCCAGGGCCAGGCTGAGCCGAACCGAACTGTGACTGTTCGCGCCGAGACCGCTGGCCAGGTCGACGAAATTTTGGCGGACGAGGGTGCCACGGTGGCGCCCGGCGACGTCATTGCCAGATTGGAGTCCAACGACCGGCAGGCGCGCATCGACCGCGCCGAGGCCCGGGTGCGCGAGCAGCAGAGCGCCTTCGAGGCATCGAAAACGCTCGGCAAAAAAGGCTATCAGACCCAGCGTCAGTCAGATCAGACATTCTCCTCCCTGCAGACGGCAATGGCAGAGCTGGAAGAGGCGCGCATAGAGCTTGAGCGCATCGACATCAAAGCCCCGTTCGAAGGTGTTGTCCTGTCGAGCCCGATCGAGCTCGGCACCTATGTCGACGTGAATGGTGAGGTGGCGACTATCGTCGACAACGATCCGCTGGTTGTCAGTCTCAGGATCACTCAGCAGAATATCTCCGGTCTAAAGGTCGGCCAGCCCGCCTCCCTGACGTTCGCCACCGGGCAACAGCGCGACGGCAAGATCCGCTATGTCGCGCCGCGCGCCGACGAGGACACACGCACGTTCCGCGTCGAGGTCGAGCTTCCTAACACTGGCGGGGAGATCCCATCGGGCATCAGCGCTGAGGCGAAGGTCCCCACGGGGACGGTGATGGCGCATTTCGTGTCGCCGGCGGCCTTGTCGCTCAATGACGAAGGCAAGCTTGGGGTCAAGACCGTCAACGAGGACAATGAGGTCGCCTTCCACACCGCCACGATTGTGCTGTCAGATGTCAACGGTGCATGGATCACAGGCCTGCCGGCGCACGCGCGCATCATCACTCTTGGTCACGGCTTCGTTCAGATCGGGGAAGAGGTTCAGGTCGCCGAGGAACAAGGCAAGGGGTCGCAGGAAGCCGCCGCTCTTGTGCCTACGAGCAGCATTAAAGACCTGACGGCCGCGCAATGAACGCTCTCATTGACGCAGCGTTCACGCGCACCCGCACGGTGGCGCTGGCCTTTGTCATGATCATCGTCATGGGGGCTGTCGCATATGTGTCGATCCCCAAGGAATCCGAGCCTGATATTCCGATTCCGACCATCTATGTCTCGATGTACTATGAGGGCATCTCGCCCGAGGACTCCGAGCGGCTCCTCGTCCGTCCGATGGAAAAGGAGCTTCAGTCCATCGAGGGCATCAAGGAGATGCGATCCGTCAGCTCCGAGGGTCACGGCTCGGTCACGCTTGAATTCGATGCGGGCTTCGATCCTAATCGGGCGCTCCAGGACGTGCGTGAGAAGGTGGACATCGCCAAGGCCGAGCTGCCGCCCGACACCGACGAGCCGCGCGTCCATGAGGTCAACGTCGCGCTGTTCCCGGTGCTCACCGTTGGCCTGTCTGGCAATGTCCCGGAGCGCACGCTGGTGAACATTGCCCGTGATCTGCAGGACAAGATCGAAGGTCTCGGTGGCGTGCTCGAAGTCGATATCGGCGGCGACAGAGAAGAGCTGCTAGAGATCATCGTCGATCCCATGGTCCTTGAGACCTACAACCTCTCTTTCGCGGATGTGCTCACTACGGTTCAGCGCAACAACCGGCTGGTGGCCGCCGGCGCCCTAGAAACTGCTGCGGGCCGCATGGTGTTGAAGGTGCCGGGCGTCATCGAGGAGGTCAAAGATATCCTCAACCTTCCGGTCAAGGTCGTCGGAAATACCGTGGTCAAATTCAGTGACGTCGCCTCCGTGCGCCGGACTTACAAAGATCCGCAAGGATTTGCCCGCGTCGGCGGCAAGCCGGCGCTGGCGCTCGAAGTTAAGAAGCGGGTCGGCTCAAACATCATCGAGACCATCGCAAGCGTCCGAGAGGTCGTGACGGCGGAGCAAGCAAACTGGCCGGCTGGTGTCGAAGTCGCCTTCATGCAGGACAAGTCCGAGAAGATTCGCGACATGCTCGGGGACCTCCAGAACAATGTGATCGCGGCAATCGTCCTAGTGATGATTGTCATCGTCGCGGCCATGGGTGTGCGGCCGGCCATTCTCGTTGGTCTGGCCATCCCCGGATCGTTCCTCGCCGGTATCCTTGTCATCTACGGGATGGGCCTCACGCTCAACCTCGTTGTCTTGTTTAGCCTGATCCTGGTGGTCGGAATGCTTGTGGACGGCGCCATTGTCACCGTGGAGCTGGCCGACCGGAAAATGGCCGAAGGCAAAGATCGCAAGCTGGCCTATGCCGAGGCCGCCAAGCGCATGGCCTGGCCTCTCATTGCGTCGACGGCGACGACGCTGGTCGTGTTCCTGCCGCTGCTGTTCTGGCCGGGCGTCGTTGGCGAGTTCATGAAGTTTCTGCCAATCACCGTCCTCGTGACGCTGGCGGCGTCACTGGCCATGGCGCTGGTGTTTATTCCGGTGCTTGGCGGCATGTTCGGCCGCGCCAACAAGAATGACGGCAAGTTGCTCGCGGCTCTGAAAGCCGCCGAGGATGGCGATCTCGACAAGATCGCGGGCCCGACGGGGGTCTATCTCAGCACGCTGAAGCGCCTACTCGCTCATCCGGCGAAAATACTTGGTATCGCTGTCGCTCTTTTGATTGGCACCTATGTAGCGTTCGGTACACTCGGGCGCGGCGTAGAGTTTTTTCCCGACATCGAGCCCGACTTGGCGCAAGTCCAGGTACGGGCACGGGGCGATCTATCGATCCGGGAAATGGATACCGTCGTGCGCCAGGTCGAGAGCCGCCTCTTGGCGCTTCCCTATTTCGAGACGGTCTATTCGAGGACCCTTGGGGCAGGGGGGAAGCCATCGCAGACGGGCTCGGCCGAGGATGTTGTCGGCATTATCCAATTTGAGTTCACCAATTGGCGCACCAGGCCGCCGGCATCGAAAATCTTACAAGAGGTTCGCGAGCTCACCGACGATATCCCCGGCGTGATCCTGGAAGTGCGCAAGCAGAAGAGCGGTCCGTCGTCCGGCAAGCCGGTCGAGCTGCAGGTGAGCTCCCGTGACCCCGAGAAGATGCCGGCGACCGTGGAAAAGCTGCGGCTGATGATGCAGCAGATCGGCGGCTTCGTCGATGCGCAGGATAGCCGGCCGCTCCCCGGCATCGAATGGCGGCTCAAGGTCGACAGAGAGAAGGCGGCCCGCAACGGCGCTGATGTCGGCGTGCTTGGCGATGCAGTCACCATGTTGACCAACGGCATCAAGGTTGCCGAGTTTCGGCCGGACGATGCCGATGAGGAGGTCGATATCCGCCTGCGCTTCCCGCTTGCCGAACGAAATCTGGAGCAGCTTAACCGGCTGCGCGTGCCGACCAGCAAGGGGCAAGTGCCGATCGATAACTTCGTGCGTTTCGAGCCAGCCCAGAAGACCGGCAATTTGAACCGCACCGACGGCCGCCGCGTCATCACCATTAAGGCCGATGTTGCCGAGGGTCTGTTAGTCGACGATCAGGTGCGCGCGCTCAAGGCTGCCGTGGCAGAGGCCGATTTCGACCCGGCGGTGACCGTGCGCTTCAAGGGGCAGGACGAAGATCAGCGCGAGGCTGGAAACTTTCTGCTCAACGCCTTTGTTATCGCCATCTTCGCCATGACCGCGATCCTGGTGACGCAGTTCAACAGCTTCTATCAGACCGGGCTGGTGCTGAGCGCCATCATCTTCTCTACCGCCGGCGTCATGTTGGGCCTGCTGGTCACCGGACAGCCTTTCGGCATTGTCATGGGTGGGATCGGGGTCATCGCGCTCGCTGGAATCGTCGTGAACAACAACATCATTCTGATCGACACATACAACGATCTGAAGGCGCAGGGGCAGCCGCCAAAGGAAGCCATTCTGCGCACCGCCGCTCAGCGCATGCGCCCGGTTCTTCTCACCTCCATCACCACCGTTCTCGGCCTCATGCCGATGGTGTTCGGGCTTAGCATCGACATCATCGGGCAGGACGTGTCGATTGGTGCGCCGTCCACACAATGGTGGACGCAGCTCTCAAGCGCCATCGCCGGCGGCCTGACATTCGCGACGCTGCTGACGCTCGTGCTCACGCCCTGCCTCCTCATGATGGGGGACAACGCCTCGGCATGGTTGCAGCGGCGCCGGGACCGTCGGGCGCAACAGACCACTCCCGCAGCCCCGCCGCAGGCGGCCGAGTGATCCATGAGTGAGCGTCAGTGAGCAACGTCAGACCTGGCGCTGCCGCGTCGTGATGTTCCGCTGAGCCCTGCCTCAAGGATTCGTTTCGGCATGATGCCCGGGTATTCCGCATGGTCCGTTAGCGCGCAATTTCGGTTAAGGCTTCGGTTTTGCGCGGACGTGGCGCAACTCCCGAGCCCACCACTGCTTCGCTGTTTGCGACCACACTTAAGGTCATTCGTGGGCATTTTGCCTTAGTTCGCGGATGCGCGGAACCAACGGCTAAAGTCCGACGTTCTTCCGTCCGCCTGCACAAATCGCAGGTGCGTTCAAACGGAGGATAAGACCATGAAGTATTTCGTATCCATGCTCGCTATTGCATCTGCCCTCGCCACCACGGCTCCGGCGTTCGCTGGCTCGGACAACCAGGCCGACTGTGAGGCTGGCGGTGGCGTTTGGAGCGCCGAGACCAAGTCTTGCTCTCAGTAAGACGTTCCGCTCCCAGCTAAGTGGTTTGTGTGGTGGGCCGGACGCGGCCCGCCGCATCACTTGCAGAAGTATGAGCTCTGCCAAGCGTGCGCATCTTCAAGCCGATATGGCGATAAGCGCAGGCTAGAATTCGTAGCCGAGAAGGTCGATCTCCGGCTCATACCACTTCGCCACCTTGTCCCGAATTTTAGGCGTGTAGTAGTCGCGGTAGTCGTGCGAAGCGTCCTTATTGGGCGTGAGATTGACCTTGGGAACGCTGATGGGGGTGGTGACGCCAGCCTCGGCCAAGGCCTTGTTCAAGTCCTCTTCAACGTTCTCGTAGCGGCCGAGAAAGTCGACGGCGAGGTTCTGATCGATCATGTAGAGTTCGTGATTGTCCACATAAGCGGTCCATGTCTCCAGGTGCTGCTTGAAGCTGGGCGGGTTCTTTTTTGACTTCGTTTTATAGAGGTACCAGGAGACTTGCCGGTCCCAGGGATTCCGGTCGAAGGCGAATTTGTAATAGCTGCCCCACACCTCTTCGCCCACATAATTGCGGATGCGCCATGCGGGCATGTGCTCATAAAAGCCCACGGTGGGATGCCAGTAGCGTTCGGGGCGCATAAATAGCTTGCGCCAGATGGAAGGCTGCGGCTTCAATGGGTGTTCGATCCGGTAGTTTTGCGGTCCAAGCCCTTTGCGGTCTTTCTCGCTCGCTGCGCGGTAAGGCGTAATGACGTCGTCTGGCGCGCAGAGCTGCGAGATTGCAGCCTCGATCGCCGTGCCGGCCGTCTTCTTCGTCTTGATGAAAATGAAGCGGTGTTTGTGAGAAACAATCATGGGGCGTGTCTTGGTCCTTGCGAGCGGCCGAAGAAGCGGGGCGGGCAGAAATTAGTCGGTTCGGCCCCGCTTCGGCAAGACAGGCTCAAGCCTTATTTTCAAGCGAATTGGTGAGGTCCTCAAGGATCGCCCCGAAATGGATTTCGGGGATCTTGAGCGCCACGGCAATATCTAGCAGTTGCTTGCGCTCCTCGCCCATGATCCGGTTGTCCGCCAAGAGCACGAGATAGGCCGATCGAATAATCTCTTCCTTGGTTGAATCGCCAAGCCTGGGTGCTGCATTTGTAAACTCTTCTTTGATGTTGCCTTGGGCGTTTGCGTCAGAGGCACGGGCAATCGCGCCAGCGTCGAGTTTGCACCCTTTGCACGCCTCATATATTTGCTGGATCAGGCCGATTTCGCGCGTGTCGAGATGTCCGTCAGAGGCCGCCACAGCAACCATTGCCTTGAGGATCCAATCACAGTCATGCTTTGGTTCGCTCAACCGGAGGGCTCCTCTCTCATTCGATTTTTGTGCCGATAGTGCGTAAGGCAATACGGTTTGCCAAGCGGTCTAGCGGGTCTTTCAACTCATAGCCAGGGTGCGCTATCAAGCTGCTGCCATTCCAAAAGGGCCGTTCAAGTTCATGCCAGACAAGAAGCCGCTTCGGGTCGTCTTCCTCGCCGACACACGGCCCGGACACTATCACATTGCCCAAGGTGTGATCACGGCACTGTCACGGCTGCGGCCTGTTGAAATCACCCGGATCGAGGTACAGCGCAAATGGATCGTCCCAACCAGGTGGCTGCGGGCGCGCATCAACGCCAAGAGTTTCTATCCGCCCCGCATGCTGCGCATGGCCTACCGGATCGATGCTGACGCGCTCCCGCAGGCCGACCTTGTGGTGTCTGCAGGCGGCGAGACGCAGATGCCGAATATCTGCGTGACGCAGCTTTTGCGCGTTCCGAGTATCTTCTGTGGCTCGCTCTTGCGGGGATTGGAGCCAGAGAATTTCAGCTTGATTGTGTCGTCCTATGAGCGCGACGAAGGAAGCGACAAGCATCTTGTGATGCTGAAACCCTCGTCGATCGATCCGGATGAGCTCGGGCGCCCGGAGATCGTGCCTCGCTATGGGCCCGACCGGCACCCCATGACCATTGGACTGCTGATCGGTGGCCGGGCAGGGCGCTTCTATTACCGGCGCCGGGAATGGGAGAGGCTCTTGGCCTTTACGCGGGAGGTCTCGCAAGCCTGGGGTGCGCGTTGGCTTATCTCGACGTCGCGCCGGACGCCAGAGGCTGTGGCCGACCGCATCAAGGAGATCGCACGCGATGAAAGCGTCGTTGCGAAATTCATCGATTTCCGGTCATCGGGTCCGGGGACCTTGCCGGAGGTCTTCGCCAAGGCTGATGCGATCGTTTGCACGGAAGACTCAAGCTCGATGATCTCCGAAGCGGTCTCGGCGCGTCTGCCGGTGGTTGGTGTGTCTCCGCGCGCACATCGTTTCAACGAGGACGAGCAGCTCTACCGCGACTTTTTGATGAAGAAGAACTGGTCGCGCACACTGCCCATTGCGGAGCTGTCACCAGACAAGTTTGCTGAAGCGCTTGCTGATATCGAGCCCTTGCAGGAAAACCCGATTGATGCGCTGGCGCAGAAGCTGAAGGCGCGACTGCCTGAGCTGTTTTAAGCGTTCGATCCCTATTTGGTCGATGAACCGAAGGAGACCCGAAGCTTCAAGCCCGCTAGCGTCTGTAATTGCGGTTGTTGTTCGCGCGCCGTTTGCGGCGGTTATCCTTCTGGATCTCATTGCCGATCACGCCGCCAATAAGCGCGCCGCCGATCACACCGACGGCGCTGCCTCTCGTCAGAGCCGCACCGACCCCAAGGCCGATGGCGCCGCCGATCAGTGCGCCTTCCTGGGCCGCGGCGGGTTTAGGGGGCGCCAGAAGGGCAACCTCTGCAATCAGGGCGTACGCCAAAACTGTGAGCAAACGTGGATAGGCCATGAGGTCCCTCTATTTCTTCTCGTGCGCGGTGACTTCGTCGACATTCAGCGCGCCGTCATTATTGCTGTCGGCCGCTTTGAAGTCTGCGAGCTTCTCCGAAATCACCTCCTCCAACGAAAGGCTGCCGCTCTTGTCTGTATCGCCATCGGAGAACTCGGGGTCCTTTGCAAGATCGCCAAGCTCATCAGCGTCCAGCGCATTATTGCCGTTCTTGTCGAGGGCCTTGAAGGCATCGAGCGCAACGAGGAGATATTCGGTTTTGCTGAGCAGCAAATCCCCGTTCTTATCCGCAATGAGAAAATTCACCTCGACCACGGTGTAGTCCGCCCGGGCGCTCTGGCCGGATAGAGTGAGCAGGCAAATGGCGAGCACCGCCAAAACGGCATGTTTCAAAGAGTCCTCCCTCGGCTCCAGCGGCCGTTGTTGTCGCCGCATTCCTGGAGACTATCAGCCTGACCGGGCTTCTTTTCAAGCCACCGGGTTTGAGGCCTCCTGTTTTCAGGCGACGAGCCGAAGGGCTATGGATGGCTTGCCTTGATGGTAGCGCTTCCCACATTGAGTTGACGCGCCCAATTGGCTAAAAGCGCGAGCGAATCTCCTCCAATCTCTAAGCCTTGAACGGACCCCAATGGCCAACCCGCAATACGTCTACGTCATGACCAAACTGAATAAGACCTATCCCGGCGGGAAGCAGGTCTTGAAGGATGTGACGCTCGCGTTTCTTCCCGGCGCCAAGATTGGCGTTGTCGGCGTCAACGGCGCGGGCAAGTCGACCCTTCTGCGCATCATGGCGGGCGATGAGACGGAGTTCACGGGCGAGGCCTGGGCGGCGGAGGGCGTGCGCGTCGGGTTCTTGCCGCAAGAACCTCAGCTCGATCCAGACAAGGATGTCATGGGGAATGTGATGGAGGGCGTGGCCGAGAAAAAAGCCAAGCTCGACCGCTATAACGAGCTAGCGATGAACTACTCCGACGAGACCGCCGACGAGATGGCGCAGCTTCAAGATGAGATCGACGCTCAAGACCTTTGGGATCTCGACAGCCAAGTCGAACAGGCGATGGATGCACTGCGCTGCCCGGCAGGCGATGCGGACGTGTCGAAACTCTCAGGTGGCGAGCGCCGCCGTGCTGCGCTGTGCCGGCTCTTGCTGTCCAAGCCTGATATTTTGCTCCTCGATGAGCCAACGAACCATCTCGATGCGGAGAGCGTCGCCTGGCTTGAGCATCATTTGCGCGATTACACGGGCACCGTCGTGATGGTCACCCATGACCGCTACTTCCTCGACAACATCACCGACTGGACGCTCGAACTCGATCGAGGGTCCGGTGTTCCCTACAAGGGGAGTTATTCGTCCTGGCTGGAGCAGAAGCAGAAGCGGCTCGGGGTCGAAGGCAAGCAGGAAGAGGCCAAGCAACGCACGCTCGCCCGCGAGCTGGACTGGATCAGAGCCAGCCCGAAAGCGCGCCAGGCGAAGTCCAAAGCCCGTATCAGGGCCTATGACGAGCTCTTGACCGAGGCTGGCAACGACAAGACCACAAAGGCGCAGATCACCATTCCGCCGGGCCCGCGGCTTGGCGATGTGGTCATCGAGGCCGAGGACCTGCAAAAAGCCTTTGGCGAACAGCTCCTGGTGGACGGGCTCTCCTTCAAGCTGCCGCCGGGCGGCATTGTCGGCGTTATCGGCCCGAATGGTGCGGGCAAGACCACGCTGTTTCGCATGATTGTCGGCCAGGAGACCCCGGACGAGGGCGCGATCCGGGTCGGGGACACGGTCAAGCTCGGCTATGTGGATCAGTCGCGCGATGCGCTCGACGAAAAGAAGACGGTCTATGAGGAGATTTCCGAAGGCGCCGAAGTTGTCACGCTTGGCAAGCGCGAAGTCCCGGCACGGGCCTATGTGGGCTGGTTCAACTTCAAAGGCTCCGACCAGCAGAAGAAGGTTGGACAGATTTCGGGGGGTGAGCGCAATCGCGTGCATCTTGCCAAGATGTTGAAATCCGGTGCGAACCTGATCCTGCTCGATGAGCCCACCAACGACCTTGACGTTGAGACCTTATCCTCGCTTGAAGCGGCGCTAGAAGACTTCGCCGGCTGCGCCGTCATCATCAGCCATGATCGGTTCTTTCTCGACCGCATTGCCACCCACATCCTCGCCTTCGAGGGCGACAGCCATGTGGAGTGGTTCGAGGGCAATTTCGAGGAATACGAGGAAGACAAGAAGCGCCGCCTGGGCGAGGACTCGATCGTCCCGAAGCGCATCAAGTACAAGAAATTCGCGAGAGCTTGAGCACGGCCGATTTAGCTGTTTGCTAGAGCACTGCAGACGGGCTTGCAGTCGATGGCGGAAGGATATAAACATATCTTTATGTCAGACGGGCACAATATGGGCGCTCCAGCCCAAGGGCTTTCCAGCTCCCATGCTTTGGCTGCGCTCCGCGCGGCGGGTGAGGCTACGCGCTTGCGTATTCTGGCCTTGCTGGCGAGCGCTGAGCTGAACGTCAAGGATTTGACCCAGATTTTGGCCCAGAGCCAGCCGCGCATTAGCCGGCATCTTAAGCTTATGGCGGAGGCCGGGATTATCACGCGGTTTCGCGAGGGCTCCTGGGTGTTTTTCAGGGCCGCTGACAGGGGCCCGGAAGGAGCGCTTGCCCAGGCTATCGTTGAAGGCCTCGACCATGCGGATTTGACACTTGCCCGAGACAAGGCCCGCGCTGAGGCCGTCCAGAACGCGCGCGCGGAAGCCGCGCAAGAGTATTTCAAGGCCCATGCCGCAAAGTGGGACAGCATTCGCGCGCTACACGTCGCCGAGAGCCAAGTCGAGGTCGCCATGGACGAGGCGCTGGGCGAGGGGCCTTTCGAGTTCCTCGTCGATCTGGGGACCGGAACGGGGCGCATCCTTGAGCTGTTTGGCCCGCGTGCGGAAGAGGCGCTCGGTTTCGATCTCAACCACGACATGCTGGCCTACGCACGCATGAAGCTGGAGCGCGCCGGGCTGTCCCATGCCCAAGTGCGCCATGGCGACATGTACAACGTACCGCTTCCCGATGGGGCCGCCGATGCGGTGGTCGTGCATCAGGTCTTGCACTTCCTTGACGATCCGGCTGCTGCGGTATTCGAAGCCGCGCGCCTGCTGGCCCCTGGCGGCAAGTTGTTGGTTGTGGACTTTGCGCCCCATGAGCTGGAGTTTCTGCGCGAGCAATCAGCCCATCGCAGGCTCGGCTTCGAACGCGCGCAGCTCGGCCGCATGTTCGAGGGCGCGGGGCTTACGTTGAACAGTTTTCACGAGCTGAGCCCGCGTTCATCGAATGACAAGGGCGCCGACGGGAAATTGACCGTTTCCTTGTGGCTTGGCCAAAAACCGGTCATCGCGGACAAGACAGGCGCTGGAAAGACAGGCGCGGGCAAAACAGGAAAAAGAACTCAAGATGTGGAGGTCGCGGCATAATGCTTCCGTCCAATGAAGACCCGCAGGGCCAAGATTCTCATGGCCCAGAGTCTCATGGCCAAGAGCCGCCAAAGCGCCGCTTTCTTGGCCGTGGCGCCATCGATGTCTCTTTCGAGTTTTTCCCCCCGCGCACGCCCGCTATGGAGGAAACACTTTGGAAGTCCATCCGGCGCCTTGAGCCCTTGCGTCCGAAATATGTCTCGGTCACCTATGGCGCGGGCGGCTCCACGCGAGAACGCACGCACGCAACCGTTGCCCGCATGTTGGCCGAGACCACGCTGAAACCTGCCGCGCATCTCACCTGTGTCAGCGCGACGACGTCGGAGATCGATGAGATCATCGGCGAATATTGGGACCTCGGCGTCCGGCACATCGTAGCGCTTCGCGGCGATCCGCCAGAGGGTGCGGGCTCGCAATATGTGCCGACACCCGGCGGCTACAGCAACTCCGCGGACCTCGTCGCAGGCATCAAGAAGATCGCGCCCTTTGAGATTTCCGTGGGCTGCTATCCGGAGAAGCATCCTGAGTCGCCGTCGGTCGAAGCCGATATCGATATGCTGAAAGCTAAAGTCGATGCGGGCGCGACCGGCGCCATCACGCAGTTCTTCTTCGATAACGACGTCTACTTTCGGTATCTGGACAGGGTGCGGGCAGCCGGCATCGATATTCCGATCATTCCAGGGCTCGTCCCGATCCACAATTTCAAGCAGGCTGCGAGTTTTGCAACGCGTTCGGGCGCGAGCGTTCCAGACTGGCTGGGTAAACGTTTCGAAGGTCTCGAAGAGGACCAGGAGACGCGCAATCTCGTGGCGGCCGCGGTTGCCGCTGAGCAGGTGCTTGGCCTCGTGGATCAGGGCATCACCGAGTTTCACTTCTATACGCTCAACCGGGCGGATCTCGCTTATGCGATCTGCCATTTGCTCGGCTTGCGCCCGGCGAAAGCGTTCACCGATAAATCACGCGTGAGCAAAGCTAGCGTCACGCAACTCTCGCCCGATGCGGCAAAGGTGGCTTCATGACTCGCGAAGAACGTATCGAGGCGCTAGAGGAGGCCGTAAAGGAGCGCATCCTCATTCTGGATGGCGCCATGGGCACCATGATCCAGCGGCATAAGCTGGACGAGGACGGTTATCGAGGAACCCGCTTCAAGGACTTCGACCGGGACTTGAAAGGCAATAATGACCTTCTCGTCCTCACGCAGCCCGACATCATCCGCGACATCCACAGCGCCTATATGGAAGCTGGCAGCGATATCGTTGAGACCAACACCTTCAACGCGCAGGCCATCAGCCAGGCGGATTATGGTCTTGAGGATATCAGCTATGAGATGAACGTGGCCGCGGCCCGGCTCGCCCGCGAAGCTGCGGACGCCTGGGAAGCCAAGATGCCGTCGAGGCCACGCCTGGTGGCTGGTGCAATTGGCCCTACCAATCGCACGGCCTCGATCTCACCGGACGTGAACAATCCCGGCTTCCGGAATGTAAATTTCGATGAGTTGGTTGAGGCCTATACCACCCAGACGCGCGGTCTGATCGAAGGCGGCGTCGACCTCATCCTCATCGAGACGGTGTTCGATACGCTGAATGCAAAGGCGGCGGGGTTTGCCGTCGAGCAGGTGTTTGAGGAGATGGGCGTGAGCCTGCCTATCATGATCTCGGGCACGATCACGGATCTTTCGGGGCGCAACCTGTCTGGCCAAACACCGGAAGCCTTTTGGTACTCCATGCGGCATCTGAGGCCCTTTTCCGTCGGGTTCAATTGCTCGTTCGGTGCGGAGCAGTTACGGCCGTCGGTTGATGAGATTGCCCATGTCACGGATACCTATGTCAGCATCTATCCCAATGCTGGGCTCCCCAATGAGATGGGTGAGTACGATGAGACGCCTGAGCAGATGGCAGCGCTTCTGGAGGATTGGGCGAAGAATGGCTTGATCAATATCGTCGGCGGCTGTTGCGGTACCACACCGGACCACATCAGGGCCATTGCCGAGGCTGTCACACGCTATAAGCCCCGCGAGGTGCCGGACGTAACGCCAGCGCTTCGCCTCTCCGGCCTCGAGCCTTTTGTTCACGCTTGATTTCTCAATGGATGATTTGAAGTGACCAACGCTGCCCAGAATTTCGTCATGGTGGGCGAGCGGACCAATGTCACCGGGTCCGCACGCTTCCGTAAATTGATCGAGGCGGACGACTACGCCGCGGCGCTCGAGGTTGCGCGCCAGCAGGTGGAGAACGGCGCCAACATGATCGACATCAATATGGACGAGGGCATGCTCGATTCCGAAGCGGCCATGGTGACCTTTTTGAACCTCATCGCCGCCGAGCCCGACATCTCCCGGGTGCCGATCATGCTCGATAGTTCAAAGTGGTCGGTGATCGAGGCAGGCCTGAAATGCGTGCAAGGCAAGGCGGTCGTCAATTCCATCAGCATGAAGGAAGGTGAGGAGGCCTTTCTCGATCACGCACGAAAAGTGCAGCGCTACGGTGCCGCCGTCGTGGTCATGGCTTTTGATGAGGAAGGCCAAGCCGACACGATGGAGCGCAAATTCGAGATCTGTAAGCGCGCCTACGATCTTCTCACCGAGCAAGTCGGGTTCCCGCCCGAGGACATCGTCTTCGATCCCAACATCTTTGCTGTTGCAACTGGCATCGAGGAGCACAACGACTACGGCCAAGCCTTCATAGAAGCGACGCGCCGCATCAAGCAGGAGCTCCCGCACGTGCATGTCTCGGGCGGCGTGTCGAACCTGTCCTTTGCGTTTCGTGGCAATGAGCGTGTGCGCGAAGCCATGCATTCGGTTTTCCTCTATCACGCCATCCAGGCGGGCATGGATATGGGCATCGTCAATGCTGGTCAGCTTGCGTTTTATGACGATATCGACCCTGAGCTCCGCAACCTTGTTGAGGATGTCATCCTCAATCGCCGCGACGATGCGACCGACCGCTTGCTGGAGGCGGCGGAACGCTACAAGGGTGGCGGGGGACCGAAGCGCGAGATCGACATGTCCTGGCGCGAAAAGCCGGTTGAGGAACGCCTTACCCATTCGCTGGTGCACGGCATTGCGAACTTCATCGAGGAGGACACGGAAGAGGCCCGCTCCAAGGCGGAGCGGCCTCTGCATGTCATCGAGGGTCCGCTGATGGCCGGCATGAGCGTTGTTGGCGATCTGTTCGGCGCCGGCAAGATGTTCCTGCCCCAGGTGGTGAAGTCCGCTCGCGTGATGAAGCAGGCCGTGGCCCATCTCATGCCCTTCATGGAGAAGGAGAAGGAAGAGCAGGGACTTGCGCAAGGCGAGCCGGCGGGGCGGGTTCTGCTCGCGACCGTCAAGGGAGACGTCCATGACATCGGCAAGAACATCGTCGGCGTCGTGCTCCAGTGTAACAATTTCGAGGTCACCGACCTCGGCGTCATGGTGCACTCGCAGACGATCCTCGATACCGCGCGTGAGAAGAATATCGACATCATCGGGCTGTCCGGCCTGATCACGCCATCCTTGGACGAGATGTGCCATGTGGCTTCCGAAATGGAACGCGAGGGGTTCGATCTGCCGCTGTTAATTGGCGGTGCCACGACAAGCCGTGTCCACACGGCCGTTAAGATCAGCCCGAACTATCAGCGTAGCCAGGCGATCTATGTGACGGACGCCAGCCGCGCGGTCGGCGTTGTGTCCGGGTTGATGTCGAAGGAAGAGCGGCCGAAGCAGATCGCTAAGGTGCGCGATGAGTATCAGCGCATGGCGGAGTCTTACGCGCGAGGGCAAGCGGAGAAATCCCGTGCTACGCTGGCGCAAGCGAGAGCCAATGCGCTCAAGCTCGATTGGGCCAGCTACACGCCGCCAAAGCCCAGCTTCCTCGGGACGCGTACGTTCAAGGCCTACGATCTTGAAGCACTTGCCCGCTATATCGATTGGACGCCTTTCTTCCAGTCTTGGGAACTCAATGGACAGTACCCGCGCATTTTGGAGGACGATAAGTACGGCGAGGCGGCCCGTCCCCTCTTTGAAGATGCGCAAGCGATGCTGAAGCAATTGATCGCAGAGAGATGGTTGACCGCCCATGCGGTCGTCGGCTTTTGGCCTGCGAATAGCGTTGGCGATGACATTGAACTCTACGCGGACGAGACGCGAGGCCAGTCCTTCGCAACATTCCATACGGTGCGCCAGCAGATGATGCGCGATACGGGCCGGCCCAATCTTGCCCTTGCCGACTTCATTGCGCCGAAGGAGACCGGACGAGCCGACTATATTGGCGGTTTCGCCGTCACCACGGGAATTGGCGAAGAGGATGTCGCACAGCGCTTCGAGCGCGCGAATGACGACTATTCGAAAATCCTGATCAAGTCGCTCGCCGATCGGTTAGCGGAGGCCTTTGCAGAAGTGATGCACGAAAATGTGCGCCGCGAGCTATGGGGCTACGCACCGGACGAGACTCTCCCCAACGAAGCGCTCATCGCTGAGGACTACGCGGGCATTCGCCCAGCACCTGGCTATCCTTCGCAGCCCGACCACACCGAAAAGCGAACCTTGTTTTCTCTGCTCGATGCGGAAAACGAGATCGGCGTAAAGCTCACCGAGTCGTGCGCTATGTGGCCAGGCGCCGCCGTCTCCGGCTTGTATTTCTCGCACCCGGACTCGCGCTATTTCGGCATCGGCAAAATTGGACGAGACCAAGTTGCCGACTACGCTGCGCGCAAAGGATGGTCTTTAGAGGAAGCCGAACGCTGGCTCGGTCCGATCCTCAACTACGATCCCAAACGGATCGCCGACGCAGCTGCCTAAAGGCGGTGCCAACACATCAGAACGATGCCTGGATAGTTTAATCCGCCTGCGGAGCGTTATCCGACTGAGCTGCTTTGGCGGCCCTTAGGGCCGAAGCCTCGCGTCAGATCATTCCCAGAATGACGGCGGCGAGGAAGCCGAACGAAATGATGACCGAAGCCACGGTGAGTTTGGCTGTAAGTTCCATCGGAAGTTCTCCTTTCCGACTGGAGGGGTGCCCGTTCTGCAATGTCACCATTTTACAAACTCCCCTTAAGACCTGCCAAGCCGTTTCCGTGCTGCGGCGCACAACCGGCTTGACTTAGTGAACGTTGACAATCAACGCGCAACACGGCGTTCGGTTCGCGGGCATCGCAATATTTCTGAAATTCAAACCACCTGCGACCGGGCGAAAAGCGTGCTGCTATGCGTCAATGGTGCGCAGTTTTGCCGCGCCGCGTCGTTGCACAGGCTGTGGAGAATTCTGTGTTTAGGGTGCGCCGCAGTGCGCTGTGCGAATTCACATTGTGTGCGCTCGGGACAAAGCTTTGCCCAACACGACTTTGGAAAGGCGCAGAGATCAGCGAATAGGATTGAGCGGCGCCTGGGAGATCATGGGGCAGTCTAACGTTTTCTCCAGCGCATCGACGAGCTCTTCCTCGTTATTGGCCTTGATATAGAGGCCGTTGTTCTGGTCAGCGAGGCACATCAGATCCATGATGCTGTTCGCGCCCGTCCAGGAGTAGCTGTTGTAGCGGAAGGCGATCACGTGGACCGTTAGCTGTGCCGCGTTGTCATGCAGCCTTTTGGCGAGCTCGCACGGCGAACGGCCGCAGGTCTCTTCGCCGTCGGTGACGACTACAACCACTCCAGGCTTGTTGCGAAAATCGAGCGCTTCTGCCGCTTGCTCAACCCCGGAGGTGAGAGGCGTCTTGCCTGCCGGGATGATGCGGTTCACCGTGCGCATGATCTTCCTGGCGGCGTTGGTGGTGGGCTTCATGTCGAGAGACACATTGCACTGATTATAGGGGCCCGGTCCGTAGGTCACGAGACCGACGCGGCGATATCGCGTGGCGCTCGGGAGTACTTGACGCAAGGCCCAGCGCACCTCGTCAATGCGTGGCTTCGAATTGGGAATGCCAAGTGTCTGGTTTCCTGACATGGAGCCGGAAGCATCGAAGACGATCATGGCGTCGTCGGTGCAGGGCGCCTTTTTGCCGTCCTTGGTTTTGGCCTCCTCTGCGCTCGCAACACTGATCTGACCAATCATGGCGATCATCCCAATGCCGACGATCAGCCAATTCGGCAGGCGCATGGCAATTCCAATGCCGCGATGCTGCATGATTTCTGCACTCCCTAGGCAATTTCGCTGGGACTTTAGCGCAATTGGAAGTGCCGCGGAATGGCAGAAAAATCGGGAAGGGGGGCGGCAAACCCCAGGCGCAAGTATCAGGGGACAAGTATCAGGGGCTGAAAATCAGCACCACGTAGACGAGAAACAGCAGGAGGTGCACCACACCGTTGATCACGTTGGTTCGCCCGTTGCCAAAGGTCAGGCCGCTGACGAAGAGTGCCAGAACGAGCAACACGGTCTCCTGATCAGTGAGACCGAGATGAACATCCCGGCCAGCGATCATCCCAATCAACAGGACCGCGGGCACTGTGAGCCCAATCGTTGAGAGCGCCGAGCCCATGCAGACATTGACGGTCTTTTGCAACCGGTTGGACAGAGCAGCGGAGAAGGCGGTCAGCCCTTCCGGGGTCAGAACGAGCAGAGCGATCAAGACACCGGCAAGCGCATCCGGCAGCCCGACATCCTCAATGCCGTATTCGACGATTGTGCCAAGAAACTCCGCAAGCACGACGTCTGGAATAAGAGTCAGCACGAGCATGACAAAGTGGAATGCGAGCGAATGCGTCTTACGACTGTCCACCTAGACGTCTTCGCTTCTTGTAACGTGCCCGTCGCCGCTGTTCCGGGCGGGCTCATCGAAGAATGCGCCATGTCGCATGTCTGAATGACGACAGAGACCGCATAGAACAGGAGCGTGATAGCCCCGAACAAGATCGCCTTGGATGGCGCCTTGACCGGGTCCGGCGGGACCTCGGTGTAGTTCAGCAGGACCGGGGCAAAGACGGCCAGAGCCGCCAGAACCACGAGAAACACGCGGGCGCCCGCAAGATTGTAGTCCTGCTACCAGTAGCGCAAGGCGCCCATGAGCAGGGCCGCGCCGACCATGCCGTTCAGCACGATCATGAGCGTTGCGAACATGGCATCGCGCGCAAGCGTGGGATTGTTCTCACCCGGGAGCATGATCGAAGTCAGGAGCGCGACTTCGATGATGATCACCGAGAGCGTCAAGACCAGCGTGCCGTAAGGCTCGCCAAGATAGTCGGCCACAGCCTCACCCTGCTGCACCACGGCAAGAGCACACCAGAGCATCACGCCGAACAGCCAGACGAACAGAGCGACCGTTTGCGGATGGTTGCTCAGGTTGCGAGGAGCGCATCGCCAAAGACAACGAAGATGAGCGCTGTGATCCATCCGGTGAGCGCGGGCGCGATGGTCTTGAAGGGAATGGGTCTTGTCATTTGTAATTCGTGCGGCGTGGGAGTCTGTGCATCGTTCCCGGCGTTACAAAGCCTAAGACATCAAACGTGGACTGATTTTGAGGACGGCATAAGCGCTTGCGCGTCGCACCGGCCTAGCCGAGTCGTCCGCATCCATGTAAAAGCCGTTCACATGACTCATTCCGGCCGGCGCTGGCAGCGACGCTCTTATCACCACGGCAACCTGAAGGAGGTTCTGCTGGAGGCTGCGCGCAAGCTCATTGAAGAGCACGGCGCTTTCGGCTTTAGCCTGACAGAGGCAGCTCGGCTTGCTGGCGTGAGCCCAGCGGCGCCATACCGTCATTTTCGCGACCGCGACGCGCTTCTTGCCGAGGTCGCCCGCAGCGGCTTTGAGCGTTTTGCTGCGCGTCTGGATGCGGCGTGGAACAACGGAATCCCGACGCCGCTATCAGCCTTCGAAAATTTGGGACGCGCCTATCTCGCCTTCGCGCGCGAGGATCCGGCAAGCTACACGGTAATGTTCGAGACTGGGGTTGCACCTCAGAGCGAAGGTGAGCCGATTCCCGCCGCCGAGCAGGCCTTTGATGTGCTTCAGCAAGCGGCTGCGGCGCTCTGCCGGCATTTGCCTGAGGAAAAACGTCCGCCGCTAAAGCTTGTCGCCATGCACATCTGGACCATGTCGCATGGGGTCGCCTCACTCTTCATCCGGGAGGGCCGGGCCGCGCGCAAAATCCCTCTCTCGCCGGAGGAAGTTCTCGAAAGCGGGCTTCTCATCTATTTGAAGGGTCTTGGCGTGCTGCCGGAAGAAGACGCAGGCGATTCAACCTGAATGGGCGCTCGGTTTTTTGCGGCTAGCGGCTGGCTTCGAGCCATCTGAGCACGAGATCCCAATCGGCCCGGCTGCCGTTATAGATGTTCCGGTCCACTTTGCCCGGAACGCCAGGCACGATTCCGGTCGTGGTGAACTGCCAGAACGCCCAGCTGCGGCCGGGATATTTCCGATGCGGCTCGGCCGCGACGGTGCGCAGCCAAAAATGATGGTTCTTGAACTGGCCCTTGAGAATGTCTTGATGGAAGGCTGGGTCGGTATAGATGATGGGTCGTTTGCCCGTATGCCGCTCCATGATCTCAAGGATGATCTTGATCTTCTTCAGCGCGAGTGTGCGAGATACTCTTTTCGGGCAGGTCTTCGAGAACGGATGCCATTCGAGATCGAGGACCGGGGGCAGGGCATCAGGATCCTTGGGGACGTTGCGAATAAACCAATTGGCCTGTTCGGTTGCGTTACGGCACCAATAGATGAAGTGGTAGGCGCCGCGAGCGATGCCGGCGCGCTTGGCCGCGTGCCAGTTCTGACGAAACTTCGGATCGAGATGGTCGCCGCCTTCCGTCGCCTTAATGAAGGCGAACCGGATGCCGGATTCGCGCACCTTGCGCCAATGGATATCGCCCTGCCAGTAGGACACATCGATGCCCTGGATCGGCATTGTGTGGGCGCGGGTGACGCCCTTATGCGGCTTGTGATCTCTCAGTGAGCGGGCAAGTGCAACTCCGCCGCCGACAGTGCCGACGAGGAGAGCACTGACCACAGCAAGGCCAACGAAACGGCGATACGCAAGACACATGAAAATGCCCTCAAAAGTCCGATAAATCTGAAGTTTTCGGCGAACTGAGGGTGAATTCTCCTTGGCTGGAGTTAATTTTTCCTTGGGGCTGCGACCCACCTTCTCTGGGCCGGGCCAGACCCCATATTCAGATCAGTCCCAAATGCTTTTCGGACGAAGGCCAGTTGACTCGCTTGCCAAACCACCCCACATATGTGAATGTAAATAACATTCACTTAGGCCCTGAAAGGACTCCAATGCAGCTAGTTGCGACCCTCGACGAGTACGGAAAGCCGGCTTGGTTCGCCTCAATGATCCTCGGCTTTATCGTTTGGTGGCCCATCGGCCTTGGCGTTTTGGCTTATCTGATCTGGAGTGGACGTATGGGATGCGGAAAGAAGAATGCGTGGCGTGCGTATTTCAACGACGAGGCGCGGCGGTTTAGCAGCGGTTTCAGCTCGACGGGCAACCATGCCTTCGATGCCTACCGCGAGGAGACCTTAAAGCGGCTCGAAGATGAGGCTGAAGAGTTTCAGTCGTTCTTGAAACGGCTTAGGGACGCGAAGGACAAGGCCGAGTTCGACCAGTTCATGTCCGAACGCAAGCAAGTCCAGACTGTACAGCCAAGCTAAGCTAAGTTCGCTCACCCCCCTGCGAACGAGCAACACGTATCGAGGGCGTGGGAGAAATCCCGCGCCCTTCATGCGTGTGCACCCCTTTATTTTGTCTCACATGCAGGCTTTTCATCCGCGCCGCACTTTGTAGGATGTCGGCCAACGGGCCCAAAAAGGCACAACGAAGAGACATTGAAGAACTGAGGTAGAAAATAATGCATCGCGTGAACAATTATCTCGCCGCCTTTCTGATCGCCGGTCTGGTGTGCACCGCGTCGGCCGCACATGCCGAGCCCACAGACTTGGCGGCTCTTGCAAAGGATCCTCAGAGCTTTCTGGGGCAGGACCTAGAGATGAAGGCCAATTGCGTTAAGGGTGGCCGCGCGGGTGATGTGCTCGGCTATGAGTGCACCACGAAGCAGGGGGTCTATTTAAACGCCCGCGATATCGGGCCGGAGGATGCCAAAGAGAAGCTGGCCGGTGAGTGCGCTGGCGGTGCTTGCGAGGCTACGCTCCGCTTCTCGCCTCACTCATTCACAACGTCGGGCGTCATCGAGCCCGCCAAGAGCGTGGTGGTCTTCAACGCAGAGAAGGCAATCGTCAGTTTCTAGGCTGCGCTATTGGTCTTCTTCGTCCTCAAGGATGCTTTTCGACCCCAACATTCTGAAGATGAGGGGCAGCACAATGGGGTTGAAAAGGGCCGTGATGGTCAGGCGACGTAGCCAGGTTTTCGACTGGGACGAGGGGATAACCACCTTCGCGAAGGCCGCGGCATCTTCTTGGCGCTTTGCCACCTCAGGCTTCATCATTGATTCATAGGCCGTGAAGGCCGGCGTGTGGTTGCCGTTGTAGCGTTGGAGTTCTTGGGCAAGCACATAGGCTCCCGCCATGGCCATGTGCGAGCCTTGTCCGGCCAGAAGCGTCAGGCAACCGCAGGCATCCCCAAGGAGCACAACGCGTCCGCGCGACCATCGCGGCATCGCGATCTGCGTCAGCGTGTCAAATAGGATCGGCTCTTTTCCCGGATAAGCGTCAAGCAAGGCCTCGCCGAGCCATCCTGCGCCCTTATAAGCGCGTCGGACAAATGCGAGCTGCTGGTCGCGAGGCACCTCGACCTCCTCAAGGCGGAACATGTAAAGGGCATCGAGCTGCTTATCGCCAAGCGGGTAGTAGGCAGCGATCCGGTTCGGCTCTTCATGAATCTGCACCGTTCGCGCGACGGGGAGGTCGTGATCCTCAAGGTGGAAGGCGGCGATATAGGCGCCGAGGAAGCGCGCGAACTGGCTTTCCTCGCCGAACACGATATTCCGGACCCCGGAATGGACGCCATCGGCACCGAACACGAGCGAGAAATCTTCCGTGCTGCCATCGCCGAACGTGGCCGTGACGTGGCCCGCTTCCTCGTCCTCTTCAAGGTTTGAGACCTCCAGCCCGTACCGGACCTCAACGCCCAAGCTCTCCGCGCGCTCGTGCAGGATGCGGACAAGATCCGATCGGCGCAGATAGAGATATTTCCCGCCGAGCACGCACGTGATCGTCCAAATTCGCACCGAGGCATATGCCCTGCCGCTTGCATTGACGAATTGAAGTTTGTCGATGGGATAGCGGATCGCCCTGAGCTTGTCGGCAAGGCCCATGCGCTCGGCCACGTCCCAGCCCGACCCGAAAAAGTCCATCATGTAGCCATCGGTCGGCAACGCGGCATCGCGCTCAACGACGAGCGGATCGTATCCGTATTCCTTGAGACGAATGGCAAGCGTCAGCCCGGCGATGCCCGCACCGGAGATTAGAACCCTGCTAATGCTCGTCATCTGCTAGCGCCTCTTGGCACGGGTGAGCCGGCGCCGTGCGCCGTCGTCCGTCGCCCTCGCAATAGGTTCGGACTTGGGCTTACCGTAGCCGCCACCGGTCGGTGTTTTGATAATGATTGCCTCCCCCGCAGCAATGACAGTTTGGTCGGAGCCTTTGAGCCGCTCAAGGTGGCCGGTCTTTCGCCGGACCCAGTTCTCGCCCTTACGCCCTGGCGCCCCGCCTTTTGTGCCAAACGGTCGCACTTTACGGAAGCCCGAAAGCACCGCGCAGTCCATCTCCTCCAGGAACCGCAGCACTCGGACCGTACCATCGCCGGCGCACCATTCGCCCTCACCGCCAGAGCCCTGTGCGATCTCGAATCGCTCCAGCAGAACCGGATAGCGCAGCTCAAGGACTTCGGGATCCGTCAAACGGGAGTTTGTCATGTGAGTCTGCACGGCGGAAACCCCGTGAAATCCCGGTCCGGCCGGTGCCCCGGAGCAGATCGTCTCGTAATACTGAACTCGCGCATTGCCGAAGGTGAGGTTGTTCATTGAGCCTTGGGCCGAGCCGAGCACCCCAAGGGCGCCGTAGAGACAGTTCACGACGGTCTGGCTTGTCTCCACATTCCCGCCCGCGACCGGGGCTGGGTATGTTGGTTTGAGCAGCGATCCGTCGGGCACGACGATTTCGATGTGACGCAGGCAACCCGCGTTCAGCGGAATATCGTCCTCAACCAGCGTGCGGAAAACATACAACACGCAGGCGCGTGTGATCGGCTCTGGTGCGTTGAAGGTCGTCGCGGTCTGGCGGCTGGTGCCCGTAAAATTGACAAAGGCCTTTTGTGCCTTCTTGTCGATTTTGATCGCTACCTCGATGCGGCTGCCCTGATCCGTCTCGAGCGCGAAACGTGAGCTTTTCAATGTGCCGATGACGGCGCGCACGGCGTCCGCCGCGTTATCCTGCACGTGCCCCATATAGGCCTCGACCGTGGCGAGGCCATATTGGCCCACCATCTTACGCAGCTCGGTGACGCCTTTTTCATTGGCGGCGACCTGCGCTTTCAGATCGGCGATGTTCTGCTCGACATTTCGGGCGGGGTAGGGCGCATTCGTAAAGAG
>Ga0316192_10000235_pt1 | contig 38604 bp, 32 predicted proteins | sample MerIslwburrow_MG_FD_204931 | JGI IMG/M metagenome (GOLD analysis project Ga0316192, IMG submission 204931) | Coastal sediment microbial communities from Maine, United States - Merrow Island worm burrow | ecosystem: Environmental > Aquatic > Marine > Coastal > Sediment | place: USA: Maine...
ATATGATTTGAGAAACCTCATCTGGAAAGATACCGTCAAACTTTTGAAAAAGAAAGGACCCGACTCTATTGTTAAAGAATTGGATCAGTTGTTAGTCATGCGTTAAAAAAGTCAGTCAAGTTGTGTAAAGAGATTTATAATCGCTGGCACTACAGATGACGATATTATCCTTGATTTTTTTGCGGGTTCGGCTCCTACCGCACAGGCAATGTATGAATTAAATGTGAAGGATCAGAAATCTCGCAAGTTTATATTGGTGCAGTTACCCGAAGAATGCGATGAAAAATCGGTTGCATTCATAGAGGGGTATAAAAATATTGCAGAATTAGGGAAAGAAAGAATCCGTCGAGCATCAAAAAAAGTTAGCGATGAAAATTCCAGCTATAAAGGTGATTTGGGGTTCAAAAGTTTCAAACTGTCAAAGTCAAGTTTTAAAATTTGGAACTCAGAAGAAGATTATGAGGAGTCACAAACACTAGAAGAATCTATTCGATTATATGCAGATAATATTGATATGACCCGTAATACAAAAGATATCTTGTATGAATTGGTACTAAAAACTGGTTATCCGTTGACCGTTCCCATAGAAGAAGTGAAGGCTGATAAAAAAATAGTATATTCAATATGCAATAGTCAACTCATTATATGCCTTGAACAAAAAGTTGATAAAAAATTATTACGTGCCATTGTTGACATGAAGCCTAGTGAGGTTATCTGTCTCGACAATGCGTTTGGTGGCGACGATCAATTGAAAACGAATACTGTTTTGGAAATGAAGTCCGAAAAAATTGTATTTAAAACAGTATGAAATTTATATTTGATGCCCATCAAGATTACCAGCATGACGCTATAAATTCTGTCGTTGATATTTTTGATGGCCAGCCATTGTCTAAGGGAGCGTTTGAAGTTCATTTAGGTGGCGATAGTTTTATGAGCGTTGTTCATAATGAATTTGGCGTAGGGAATAAGCTTGTTATTGGCCAGGATCAAATTTTAGAAAATGTTAAGATGATACAAGGTTCCACGCTTCAGGAATCTGACTTTCCTGAAAATGATGTTTTAGACGGTATGAATTTCACTGTTGAGATGGAAACCGGAACTGGTAAAACATATGTGTATCTAAGAACGATATATGAGTTGAATAAAAAATATGGATTTAAGAAATTTATAATAGTTGTTCCCAGTGTTGCAATTAGAGAAGGCGTTCTGAAAAGTATTGAGTTAATGCAGTCGCATTTTGCAAGCCTTTATGGAAATATACCGCTTAATTCGTGGGTTTATGATAGTAAAGAGCATACAAGACTCAGACATTTTTCCGGTAATAACCAATTACAGGTTTTGATCATTAATATTGATTCGTTCAATAAAAAAACAAATAATATCATTCATCAGGAAAGGGAAGGTCGGAAGCCTATTGAATTTATTCAGGCAACTAACCCCTTTGTCATTGTTGATGAACCTCAAAATATGGAAACGGATAAAGCAAAAGATGCTATCGCCAGCCTTAATCCGTTAGCTACCTTCAGATATTCAGCGACACATCGTAACCTCTATAACTTGATGTATAAACTTGATCCAGTAAAAGCTTACGACCTTAGATTGGTAAAACGAATTGAAGTTGACTCTGTTTTAGAGGATGAAAACTTCAATCAGCCTTATATTCAAGTTAAATCGATAAAGGCAACCAAAACAAAAATTACAGCCAAACTTGAAATAGATGTTAAAGGAGCCAGTGGGCCAACCCGTAAAATCGTCAGTGTTAGTAAGCGTGGTGAGGATTTGTTTAAGTTGTCTAAAAATCGTGAGAATTACCGCGATTTTAAGGTGGATACAATTGATGCGGGATCGAACTATATTTCATTTTCCAATGGCATCAACCTTGATTTAGGTGAAACTCATGGTGGTCAATCTGAGGACATTAAAAAAGCTCAAATTCACCAGACAATATTAAAACACTTTGAAAAAGAATTGCATATTTTAAAAAATCAGCCAGTGGGCCAAAGATTGAAAGTTCTTTCTCTTTTCTTTATTGATCGCGTTGCAAATTACGTCAGTGAAGATGGTAATATAAGAAAATGGTTTATCAACTCGTATAATGAACTTTCCTCGAAAAGCCGTTACAAAAAACTTAAGCTGCCTCCCATAAAAGATGTTCACAATGGTTATTTTGCAAAGGATAAAAAAGGTAAGGTAAAAGATACAAGGGAAAAAACAAAATCCAAAGATGATGATTTGGCTTATCAGCTAATCATGAAAGATAAAGACAGGCTTCTTAATTTGGAAGAGCCTTTGAGATTTATTTTCAGCCACTCAGCTTTACGCGAGGGGTGGGATAATCCAAATGTGTTTCAAATTTGCACTTTAAACGAGACAAAGTCAGAATTTAAAAAAAGACAAGAAATTGGTAGGGGTTTAAGATTGGCCGTGATGGAGTCTGGTGAACGCTGCCGTGATGAGAAAATAAACACCCTAACCATTATTGCAAATGAAAGTTATGAAGATTTTGCGACTAGTTTGCAAAATGAAATAGAAGAAGATTGTGGTGTATCTTTTGAAAACCGCATCAAAAATGCTAGAAAAGACCCGCGAACTCTTAAATTAAAAAAGGGGTGGAACCTCGATGAAAATTTCCTTGAATTGTGGAAGCGTATCAAGCACAAAACAAGATACCGAGTGGAATATGATTCTATTGATCTTATTAAAGATGCTGCCAAAGAAATTTCTAAAATTGAAATCAATAAGTCTGTTATTAACGTAGAAAGCCACATGACCGATATGAGTTATGAGGAAGGGGTTACGGGTACAATGACATCTTTAAAGGGCAAAGATATATCAGCCGTATCAAATTCTATTCCCGATGTGATAGGTTTTATTCAAGGTGCTACTGAATTAACCAGAAAAACAATTGCAGAAATCCTTATTCAATCAGGTAAAGTTAATGAAATATCAATCAATCCACAGCAATTTCTTGATAAAGCCACAAAATGCTTGAAAGACACTTTGAATAAAACAATCATTGATGGCATTAAATATGAAAAAATTGCTGGTGAACATTATGAAATGATGCTCTTTGATGAAGTTGAACTGGATGGATATATTCAAAACATACAAAAAGTTGACAGGTCAATTTATGACGGTGTTATTTTTGATTCTGATGTAGAACAAAATTTTGCGAAGGAACTTGATGACCGTGAAGATATAAAGCTTTTTATCAAGTTGCCTTATTGGTTCAAAATTAAAACACCCGTAGGGGAATACAACCCAGACTGGGCTATCGTTAAACAGGCCGTGGGGGAAGAAAAAAAATTGTATATGGTTAGAGAGACAAAAGGCACATCTGACATTGAAAAATTGCGACCAGAAGAACAGCAAAAAATAAAATGTGGACACTCGCATTTTGAAGTTTTGGATGGCGTGGATTTTAAGCATGTCAGTTCTTCAAAAGAGATTTAGTTTTCTAGCTAGAAATCACTAAATATTTAAACAATATATTACTCAAATTTTTTCTTAAAATAGCCAAGCGTAGCGTCATGTAGGCATGGATAGCCTGGATGCCCTGTATTCCGATCTGAAAATCATTGAAGATGTGACCAACAAAATATTAACGAATAAATGAGCGAAATACTCTGAAAAATTTAAACAGGCATGAGAAATACGCCTTCATGAGTCCGAAGAAATTACATGCTATTCCTAATATTAATGGTAAATGATTGATTTAGCCCTCTTTTTTTTAGTAAGGCAATAATCTAAAATTAAATTGACTAGCTATAACTGTTGATATCAGTAGATTTTGATAGATATGAATAGAATAGAGCTTGAGTTTTAAAAAATAAAATCGCTATTGAATAAATAGAATTGCGGTTTATGGCGGAGAGGGGGGGATTCGAACCCCCGGAAGGAAAACCTTCGCCGCCTTAGCAAGGCGGTACATTCGACCACTCTGCCACCTCTCCTGATTTTGTAAATCACCGATTTGAGGCTGAATTATAGATATTTTGTGGAGGTGGTGGAATAAGATATGTCATTTTTTTTTAAAATTGTGAGTGACGTTTTTACCTTTTATATTGCAATTAAAAGGATAATTCATTTTATATTAGAGAAGATTTTAAGGTTTCGTATTTAATTGTTATCTTATTGATTGGTCTCTATTGAAGATAGTGTGGAACATAATTTTCAATTTAGAGTTAGTTGACTAACAGACAGTTACATGAGTAGGGTTGGGTGCATAGCAAATTTATTTGGGGTGATTTGAAAATTTAGATCATGAGGTTGTTTAATTTTTTGCTTTAAAGATTTATTTGTCCGTCGCATCTACTTTTTTGAAATTATAACCGCAGCGTTCTGTGGTGATGAACTCACTTTCTATTCGTGGATATTTTCGACAAACTAAAGGTCTGAAGGCATAAATAGAGCATTGACTTTCTCCATTTTCGTCTTCAACGAGAAAATGACATCTCGTAGGCAGTTTGCAGCAATCTCCACAGTTGTTGCAGCTGCCTTCTCGATTTTTGTCAACAGGTAGAAGGCTTGTTAAAGTTCTTATAATCTTCTTTTTCATGATTTGTTTAACTACTAAATTACACGTTTTCCAATTAGTTGTTCTGGAGGAATACAGGTTTCCCCAGACCTGTACTTAATTTTAACATCGCATATCTTAACAAACATTGTTGCTGTTAATACTCATTTTTGTGTAAATAATCGATAATCTGAAATGACGATATAGGGTCTTAATTAATCGCGTGTTCTTTATAAAAATTATTAATTATGTTTTTGATATCATTAATTTCAAAAGGTTTACCTAAGAAACCTATCACATTTTTATGATGCTCTCCAAGCTCTGATTTTACCTCGTCTATATCTTTACCGCTGATGACAACGATTTTTGGGTGGTTTTTTAACAATTTAAGATTCTCAATGTTTTCAAGGGCAGTTGTTCCTGGCAATAGATAATCTAGAAAAACCAAATTAGCTTTATATTTATGGCATAAATTTTCAACGGTATTGCCATTACCTGTGTAGTAGACGTTGTGTTTTTCATGTCGTAAAACATGACCTAATTTGCTTGAATGCCGATTTCATCATCTGCTATGAGAACATTCATTATAACCTTCTTTACTTCTTTTTTTACGCTATATAAAAGATACCTTCACTTTACTTGTTGTCAAACTCAAACAATTCATTTTTGTAGTTTTAGTTAAAGTGTATATGATTTTAGTGAATTTGTTAAAATTCGATCTATGGCAACAAATTTAGACAAATGGTATGAAAAGGCTTTTGATAAAGATTATCTGATTAGGTATTCCCATCGCAATGAAAAACAAGCCCTTAGTGAAATCAAATGGATAGAAGAGAATATTCCCCTTCAAAAATCGTGGGTGATACTTGATGCTTGCTGCGGTCAAGGTAGGCATTTAAGATCCTGGGAGGAAAGGGATTACTTTCCCATTGGCTTTGATCTGTCTGCTGATTTATTAGCTCAAACTTCTTCACCGGTGTTTCGGGCGGATCAAAGGTATTGGCCTGTTAAAGACAGATGCATTGATTTGATTACGGTTATGTTTACTAGTATTGGTTATTTTGTAGATGACACAGATAATGTTTTGATATTTGATGAAATATCACGATGTCTTAGACCTGAAGGGTATTTTGTGATTGATACGATTGATCCTCACTACCTCAAAAAAAATATAGTTCCGTGCACAGACAAAACACTTCCCACAGGTCGTTTGGTTGAAAATCGGCGTTTTGTGGACAAGCGCGTTGTGAAAGAGGTGAACTGGCACAGTAAAGCAGGAGTGAAAGAATATCAGGAATCATTGAGACTTTTTGAATTAGAAGAGTATGAGAAGATTTGTGAAGAGCGAAATTTAAAAATAGAAAAAACATTTACGGGTTTTTCAGATAATGCTCAAGGGCGATTGATATTGATAGGTAGAAAAAAATGAAAATACAGTATCACCCAGAAGAGAATCTTACCAATCGATGTTTTGACCATCTATTGAAACAGCCAGAAAATTTATCTGCTTACGTAGATGTGACACGCTGGGAACAGTTGCCTGCAGATCTGAACCCTTGGTCAATGACTATAGTTGATCGTCATAAGGTTATTGATATTCTAAAAAAACACAGAGTTAATGAAACATCTCTTACCGATTTAAAACAAGACAATTGCCTTGTGGTAATGGCGGGGCAACAACCTGGTTTAATGGGTGGTCCGCTCTATTCATTGTACAAAGCACTTACCGCAGTGAGGCTGGCTGAAAAGTTGTCAGAAAAATATAAAGTCCCTGTCGTGCCGATTTTTTGTAATTTGAGTGACGATCATGATTGGGGTGAGGCGAATCGCACAGCATTGTGGTTAGATGCTAAGTGGCAAAACTCTCGCATTAAGGAAGAAATTTCAGGAGCACATTTATTTGACAAATTTTACCCTGAATCATGGGAAAAATTGTGTGAGGTTATGCAGATTTCCTCTGCAACATTTACATCGAAGTATTATCAATTCACTACAGACGATAATTGGGGAAGTTTTTTGACTCGTTTTATGCAGTCTCTTTTTGAAGGGACATCTTTAGTGGTAGTGGAGCAGCGCTGGTTTCGTTCTTTACAAGCATCATTTTTACAAAGCGTTATAGACAAACATAATGTAATTGAACAAAGTTTAATGATGGCGGGGTCAGCGCTTAGTTTAGCGGGATATGATCAAGCATTACAAAATGGAAAGGGATATCACATTTGTTTTGCAAGTGATGAAAGGCGTGAACGTTTGCAAGATGTGAATGGTGAATTGGGAGGACGTCACAAAATCATTGGTACCATTGATAAGGTTAAGAATTTAATTGAAAGACATCCTGAACAATTTTCATGTAACGTAGTGACTAGGCCTCTATGGATGAGACAATTGTTTCCTGTGGTCAGTGAGATCGTAGGTCCAGGAGAGACATCGTATCAGTTACAGCTTCAAGGGATTTATCGACTGTTGGGTATTCAAGCTCCAGTGCTCACACCTCGTTTATCGGTTTGTCTATTACGGGAACGAGATGTCAAACGATTAAAGAATATAAAACATGAAGCTTGGCACGTTTTTGGTAATTGTAAGGTGAACGTTGATAAAAATCTACAAGAATCGATTGAAGATCGTTTAAATGGTATTAAACAACTTTTTGTGTCTATGTCATCTCAAATTACAGAGAATTACCCAGAAATAACTGATAAAATGATAAAAGCGGAACAACGATTGGAACGTGATTTACGGCGTATCCCTCAGATGCTTTTAAGAGCGCAATCTCATAGACAAGAAGAATATGTGTCACAATGGGAATCTCTGGTTAACTGGATAAACCCATTGGGTAAACCTCAGGAAAGAGTGTTATCTTTTGCGTCACTGTCATTGTTGTTGGGTGAGGAGTGGTGGATACCTTTTTGCGAACAAGTAGATGCACTGTGTCGTGAAACGGCTTGGGTTGCCCTTGATGTGTGAATGGAGTATGAAGTGAAGACAGATATTACCCCCGTTGATGTTTTAGCAATTGCTGCACACCCTGATGATGTTGAAATTAATGCGGGAGGTTTTGTTTCTTTGTTAGTGCAACAAGGAAAAAAAGTCGGTTTATTAGATTTGACCCGTGGAGAAATGGGAACTCGCGGTACGGCAGATAAACGACATGAAGAAGCACTCGCTGCCGCAGAAATAATGGGTGTTAGTTTTAGGGCGAACTTGGAACTACCTGATTCTAAACTGATTAATTGTATTGAGTATCGTGAAAAGGTGGCAAAGTCGATCCGTCAGTCACAGGCTACGTTTTGTTTGGCCTCCTATTTCACGGCAAAGCACCCAGACCATTCGATTGCAGGTGAGTTGGTACATGGAGCTTCATGGATAGCGGGGTTACACAATTATGAACTGGGTATTGATGCACACCGTCCTTCCCGTATATTTTATTATCCATCTCGTTATGAATTTGAACCTAAGTTTGTGGTAGATGTGACGGATGTATGGGAGAAAAAAAAACAAGCTTGTCTTTCTTTCAAAAGTCAATTTTACAATTCAGATTCTACAGAGCCACATACCGAAATTTCAAGAAAAGATTTTTTTGCCGCAATTGAATCTCGTGCGAGGAATTATGGCCGTCACATTGGTGCTCAATATGCAGAGCCTTATTATATGTTTGAAAGTACGGCTGTGGATGATCCATATAGTTTGTTAGATAAAGGTCGTTTTTGATGCGTATTGGTATTGTATGTAGTCCTACCTTTGGTGGTAGTGGTGTTGTGGCCACAGAATTGGGGCAACAATTAGTCAGACAAGGACACGAAGTTCATTTTGTCAGTTATCAACGACCTGAACGTTTGATGTATTTGGATAATCTGTATTTTCATCAGGTTTCTTATGACCCTTATCCCTTTTTTCATTATCATCCCTACAGTTTGGCTTTAGCTTCTACAATGGCGGAGGTTGTGGAAGAGCATAAAATTGATATTTTGCACGCACATTATGCGATACCACATGCTATTTCTGCAATTTTAGCCAAAGATATGCTGCCGAATCATCCTGTTAAAGTAATAACAACTTTACATGGTACAGATATTACTCTAGTGGGTCAAACACGTAGTTATTTCCCGCTGACTCAACTTGCTATCAATAAAAGTGATGGTGTCAGTGTTGTTTCTGATTATTTGTTAAAACGTACTGTATCTACCTTTGATATACAGCGAGATATAAAAGTAATACCTAATGCGGTTGATTTGCAACGTTTCACGAAAGTAACGGCAGAGAGTGTGAAGCAATTTCGTCAACATTATCCAAGTGCAGATAAAATAATTACCCATATCAGTAATTTTAGACCAGTGAAACGTATTGCGGATGTGATTAAAGTGTTTGAAAAAATTCAAAAGAACACGGTCAGTCACTTATTAATGGTGGGCGATGGACCAGAAAAATCAAGCGCTGTTAACTTAGTGAATTCTTTAGGGATAAAAAATAAGGTTACGTTTTTAGGTACTAGTCAATATATAGAAACAATATGTGCGTCAAGTGATTTGTTTTTATTGCCTAGTGAACATGAAAGTTTTGGCCTTTCAGCCTTGGAAGCTATGGCGGCAGGATGCCCTGTTGTGGCCACTGAAGGTTCGGGTGTTGCGGAGTTTGTGACTTCTGGCGTTGATGGAGAATTAGCGGCAGTAGGGGACATCGACGCTATGGTTGAAGCCGCGAATAAAATTTTATTGCATCATCATCGCTATAAAGAAGCGGCAGTAAAAACAGCTTGTCAATTTGATCTAACTGGAATGGCATTAGTTTACGAGAATTTTTATAGGGATATTTTAAAGTTGAAATCAAATGACGTCTAAAAAAGAGGCGTCCTTGATTATCAAGGGTGTTGAGGGAGAGTCCCGTTTTGTTCTCAATGAAAAAAAAATACTCACCGTTGGTTCTTCAATGTTTTCAAATGTGACATTAAAAGGTTCGGAGATTTCTAGAAAACATATTAAATTTTATTATATAAACAATTGCTTTATGGCTGAAGGCATTTCAAAAAATTTCATCACCATCAATGGCGATGTTCATAAGGCTGCAAAATTAAATAATGGCGACGTGATTCAGCTAGGTGTGTATGAGATTTTATTTTACCACATTCAAAAAATGTCTGATAATTCTGCTATTTTGTATTCAGAACCTTCATCTGATAAAGTTTTACGAAAACAACCCAAGCAGATTAAGTTGACTTTGGAAAGGGATACGTTAGTTACTTTTGAGCGTGTGAAAACACAGGTCAAAATCATATACAGTTCAACAGAATCGAATACGGTGACTTCTGGTTTTGAATGGCAAATTGAACCTTCAGAATTGATCATGATCAATGAGGAAAATGAATTATTACCTCTTAAAACGGGTTTGTGCCGCGTGGGAGTTAAACAGGGTGATCTTTTTGATATTGTTGACGTTGAAATTAAAAATCCTGACTTGGAAGAGATGAGTATTATCGTTCCAGATGAGTTGTTTTTTGATGGTGAAGTCATGTCACTTGAGGTCCTCGGCCGTTTTTCAGGGGTGGAAATGAGAGAAAGGCCTGTCACTCATCTGGTTGAATGGAGCTGTGATCAACCTCAACTCATTGATTTTTTTGAAGATACAGACGGTATGATAAAGGCAAAATCCCCAGGGGTAGTTAAAGTAAGAGCAAATTATGGTGAAACTGCTTTTGCCGAGGCGGAGATAAAAATACAACCTGCTGTATTGAAAAGATTAAATATTCGATTGGAATCTAAAACAATTGAAGCGGGAACTCAAGTGCCTGTTTTTATTGAAGGTGTTTTGTCAAATGGCCATGTACGTCCGTATTCTGAAGACGTTATCTGGAACGTTGAAGGTTCCCCGTCAATTAAAATTGAAAATAACTTCGTGATTCAGGCTATTGAGCCTGGTCGCTGTGAATTAAAAGCATTGACTTCTTTTTTAGAAAGTAATGTTATTACGATTAATGTTACTGTGTCGCAAGTAAAACAAGGCACTTTATTTTTTCCGGATCAAATTTCTCCGGGAAGTAAAATAAATTTAACACTTCGTGTGCTTTCAGCGAATGGACACGCTTATGACGTGACAGCACTGGCCAAGTTTAAAATTGACAATCCTATGGTTTTACGTCTTCATTCGAATAAGGTTCTAGAGGGAATGACAGAAGGTTATGCTACGGTAAGCGCCTATTTTAATGATCAAGAATATATTAAGACTGTTCAAGTAACAGAGAATCCTATGTTAACGAAGGTGGGTGACGATCAATATGTTGATTTGGTTGTCAAAGCACTTGATAAAGAGTTGCCGATAGGTCAGGCATCTTCAGTGATAGCCGTAGCATTAAATAGTAATGGAAGTCAGCTTGAAATACCATCAGATGAGTTGATCTTAAAAAGTTTAACGCCAAACATCCTACAAGAAGGTGTTGATAGTGTTGTAGCGACTTCTGAAGGCGAAGGTTTGTTGCAGGTAGTTTGGCGTGATCGTGTTGTTGAATGTTCGGTTAATGTTGTTCCTGCGCGTATTGTGAAAATTAAATTTGAAACAAATGAACTTAAGTTATTTGAGGGTCATAGTGCCAAATTGAGAGCGTTTGGCATGTATTCAAATGGCCGAGAAATTGATATCACAGAAAAGTGTTTGTGGAAAATTCCTAAGGCTATAAAAGCAAAAGGGGATGAAAATTCAATCATGGCTTATAAGAAGGGTGACTATAAAATCACTTGTCATTTTGCAAATATTAAAAAAATATTAAATGTATTTATATTGTCAGAAGAGGATAGTCAAATTGAGGATGACGCTTCAGTCTATGGAGATTTACGTATAACAGATGTGTTGGGTCAAGGTGGAATGGGCAAAGTGTTTTTGGCGAAACATGTCGTAGATAACAAACTTTATGCTATTAAAGCAATTAGAGAGCGCTTTTTAAATGATTCGCATATGTTGGAAAGTTTTATTGCCGAAGCTCAAATTTTACACCGTTTTCATCATCCCAACATTGTTAAGGTATACAGTTATGGCTGGAAAGATAATCAGCCTTATATGGTTATGGAGTACTTAAAAGGTATGACGTTGTCAGAGATTATTAAAACTAAAGGCGCACTCAGTGTGGCTAAGGCCGTTGCGGTGATTCGTGATGTTTCCCGAGCTTTACATGTTATCCATAGTGGTAGGGATCATGTTGTGCATAGGGACATTAAGCCAGGAAATATTTTTTTGACTGAAGAAGGCGTTGTTAAATTAATGGATTTTGGAATCACTCTAGAGCAAAATCCCGATAAGGGGTCTACATTGACCTTAATTAGGGGTATGGGGACTGCTAATTACATGTCTCCTGAACAAGGTAAGCGAAAAATCAACATAGATACACGCAGCGACATCTATTCATTGGGTGCTACTTTTTATGCATTATTAACAGCCAGGCCTCCATTTTCTGGTGCAACAAATTTAGAAATTATATTGAAACATGTGAATGAGATACCTAAAAAACTTGAAGATATTATGGATGTGCCAAAAGAAGTTAATGATCTTGTTGCAAAAATGTTACGTAAAAACCCTGCCAAGCGACCACAAACTGCTGGCGAAATAACAATGATACTTGAGTTGATCAGTTCAGAAGTTGATTTGAGAGAATGTTTCTTTTAATACGAGTTGTGTCATAGCGACTCGACTAAGGCGCGCCAATCAAACGTGACGTTAATACGTTGAAAGTTAAGCAAACGCTTTAGTGTACTTAAAGTCTTTGTCGATGTTGATGGTAGTTGTTATGATTGGGGATTCAATGACTGTCAGTTCAATAGACAAATTAAAGAACCGATGCAAACTTGCATTTGGAACTAGGCTTGTAAAGTGGAGGCAACCCTATTTTGAGGGTCGTATGGTTGATACTATTACTTTTTCAAGAAGAGCTGTGATCACTTCAGGTGTGACGCATGCAGCTCATGGTGCTCGTTCTATTGATGTTGTTTCATGGCTGAAAGAAGAAAACTTATGGGCTTATTGCAGTGATTGGGAAAAAAAATTTTTATGCAACCCTAAATCTAAGCCCTCAGAACTCAATGAAGCCTCTTGGCAGATCGAAAGATTATGGATATTTGCCTGGGCAAAAGGTGACATTGACACGATAAACCATCAAAAACGCTGTGGTGTTGGTTTGTCTCTTTATTTTCCTAGGCCAGGTGATAGAACGCAGTCTTTTATTCAAGATACGACGTTGAGAAATGAAAATGATATTTTTAAAGAGCATTGTTTGCTGAGCTATTTGACTGAAGTAATAAATAAACATGGTAGTGCACCTAATAATTATGAAGAAGGCGTGGTTGTTGAAAGGTGGCATGCCTTAAATTGGTTGATGTCGTTTGATGATAAGTGGCCTGATTCACTTTGGAAATAAACGTCAAAAAAAGGAAATAGAAAACAATGATGAACCTGTTGAGTCTGGAATTAGATAAAAATTTTTTTGAAAATATTTATTATGGTAATACTGTAAAAGAATGGTGTATCTCATTTTCAATAATTATTGCTTCTTGGGTATTTAGTAAATTAATTTATTGGTTTTTTGCTAATGTTTTTCAGGTCTTTACGGCACGTACTAAAAATAAACTCGATGATGTTATCGTGGACATGATTCAAAAACCTACAGTATTTATTATTATTGCGACGGGTATATGGTTTGGACTAACTCTTTTAAAGCTTCATACAACCATAGAAAATGCAATTAATAATTCATTCCATATTGTGATGTCTGTATTAGTGGCGTGGTTGTCTGTGAGGCTTTTTGATGCGGCCTATGAGGCTTTTGTTGTTCCCTGGGTTAAAAAAACAGATAATGACTTAGATGATCAATTAATGCCTGTGATTCGAAAGGGAATCAAAAGTGTTATATGGGTGATGGCTATTATCATTGGCATGGACAATGCCGGTCATGATGTAGGAGCTTTACTGGCTGGTTTGGGTATTGGTGGTTTAGCTTTGGCGATGGCGGCTAAAGATACCGTATCTAATGTTTTCGGTGGTTTTACTATTTTTTCAGATCAACCATTTCGTATCAGTGATCGGGTAAAAGTTGCTGGTTATGATGGCAAGGTGTCTGAAATTGGCATTCGTACAACGCGTCTTATCACTTTAGATGGTAGGGAGGTGAGCATCCCCAATTCAAAATTTGCAGATGCTCCTGTAGAGAATGTTTCGCGCGAACCTTCACGAAAAATTGTTGTTAATTTAGGTTTGACCTATGATACTCCAGTTGAAAAAATTGAAGCGGCTATGACTTACCTTAGAGAGATTTGTGAAGCACATGAAAGCACGGAAGAAAAAATAATTATATCATTCAATCAATTTGGCGATTTTGCACTTAATATTATGTTCATTTACTATATAAAAAGTGGTGAGGACATTGCCTCAACGCAAAATGACATTAACTTAAAAATTCTTCGCAAATTCAATGATAATGGCTTAGAGTTTGCCTTCCCGACTCAAACAATTCATAACGTTTCAGCGGGTTAGTTTTACAGGATATGCGGTTTCGTTAAAAAAACAACACTCTCAAAGTTGTGGCGTATTTTTTCATTTGATAAACTAGCTGTTAGTGAGTTTTAGTTTTATCCATGAGGCTAGTGCGGTATAAATTTGAGTTGAAAATTGTTCGTTAGTAAATGCAGTTGCGTGTCCTGTATCTATAAAAATATCTTTTAAGGTGTGAGGGTTTTGCTTGTTATTACTTAGGGATTGGACGACAGGTACAAGGTCGATGAGTGTTGTTTGCTTTTCAAAGTGATATTGGGCGATCTGCCAATCACCTCTGGTTTTAGGGTTTTTGTTTTTGTCAATGTTATAGTCAAAGGGCCAAACCAATACAAATAATTTAATATTTTTTTCTGCACAGAGATTTATGATGTCTCGTAGTTGTTGGGCAAATTGATCTGGGCTAAGTCGTGGGGTGTTTGCGTTTGTGGTGGAAGATGTGTTGTGTGACCACAGTAATCGAAAAAATCGGCTATAAGAGAAGATGTTAGGGGGCTGTGAGTTTTTAATGCTCTGGTAATGGTCTGTGTCACTTCGATTGTCCCAGTTATTTTGGTCGTTCCAGCCAAAATTAAGAACGATAGCATCAGGTGTGTAGTTAAGACCCTTTGTTTCTAAAAATTTTTTTCCTTGAAACAAGCTGTATCCAGGCACACCTGCATTGATACACTCAATTTTTAGTTTGCTAAATTGTATAGCTAATTTTTTTTCAGTCAAATCCACAAAGCCTTGATCATGTTTTAGGTTGTAACCAAAAGTACAAGAATCACCGAGAAACAATATTCTAACTTCATTATCCTCTTTTTTTTTTATTTCATGATCTTCACGTAAGCCCTGTGCATTGGCTATGATTCCTTTGTAACTTCCCATGCTGTCTACTAGAGTGCTGCTAGGTTTTAATTTCCAAAATAATTCTTCGTCATTTTCGATGACGTCAACAAGTGAGTTGAATCTTTTACTTTTGTTCAAATATTTTTCAAGTTGAGTGAAGCGTGCATTTGTTGATTCTGGATAAGCAGCTCGACAAAATAATTCTATAGCCAACAATGAAAGGCTTATGCTTACAAAAAATACAATACAACGTTTTTTATTTTTGGTCATGAGATATTATTTTACAAAAAAAAAGCCCTGTTAGATAACAGGGCTTTTGAAATAGAAATTAATCGTTGTTTAGCCAAGGTGTTTGTTGATAAGCTTGACCATTTTAAACATGTCAATAGTTTTCTTTGTGCCAAAAACTTTAGCCAAAGCAGCGTCAGGTGTGATGTTACGACCTTCTTGAATGACATCTGTTTTAGGATCTTTGATATATTTCCAAAGAGCTTTCATGATTTGTCCACGTGCTAGAGGTTTTTTTCCAATAACAGGGTGAAGTGCTTCACCAATTGCGATAGGTTTTAACAATGCTGGGTTAGCCTTTCTCTTTTTCTTAGTAGCTTTCTTTTTAGTAGCCTTTTTCTTAGTGGCTTTCTTTTTAGTGGCCTTTTTCTTAGTGGCTTTCTTTTTAGTAGCCTTTTTCTTAGTGGCTTTCTTTTTAGTGGCCTTTTTCTTAGTAGCTTTCTTTTTAGTAGCCTTTTTCTTAGTGGCCTTTTTCTTGGTGGCTTTCTTTTTGGTAGCTTTCTTCTTAGCCATTGTAATCCTTTCCTCTAGATTATTTTATTGAGCAAATAGCTCATAACACTTAGTTTTTCAAAATTTCAAACAAATTGCAAAGCATTCTGTTATTTTTTTTGTAAATATTTTTCTCGTGGTCCTAAGCCAGCTCTCTCTCTTAGCGTCCCTAATGTGATAGAGGCAATTGTTCTTGCCTTTTTAGCACCTTCAAAAAGTATTTTTTCAATCTTGCCTTCTTGACGGATTAGGTCGTTGTATCTCTCTCTAGGTTCTTGTAAATAAGCGTCTAAGACTTCATAAAGTCGTTGTTTAGCCTCTCCATAGCCCATTCCACCGTTTTTGTAACGATCAGCCAGTTCCTTTTGCTCTTCCGAATTGGCAATCAATTTAAATATTTTAAAGACGTTACAGTTACTTGGATCTTTGATTTCCTCTATGCCTTTGGAATCAGTGACAATTTTCATGATTTTTTTTCTCAATTTTTTTGTTTCTAAAAATATTTCGATAGTATTTCCATAACTTTTGGACATCTTCTGTCCATCAAGTCCAATAATTGTTTGAACTTCTTCTTTAATCTGAGCTTCAGGAAGTACAAGGCAGTCATCTCCCCATGTGTTATTGACTTTAGATGCGATGTCACGTGCTATTTCAACATGTTGTTTTTGATCTTTGCCTACGGGAACGATATGACTGCCATAGAGTAGTATGTCTGCGGCCATGAGCACAGGATAAGCAAAAACACCGTGATTTATTTCTTTATTCTTTTCACGTGCATCTTTATAGGAATGGGCCCGTTCTAGAAGGCCTTGGGGTGTAAAGCAACTTAGTATCCATGCTAATTCTGTGACTTCAGGTAAATCACTTTGCCTAAATAGTATGGCTTTTTCAGGATCTAATCCTAACGCAAGAAAGGTCGCTGCAAGTTCTAAGCTATTTTTGCGAATTTCATCTGCATTGTGTTGGCTGGTTAAGGCGTGATAATCGGCTATGAAATATAGGCAATCATAATTATGCTGCAATTCAATAGCAGGTAGGATCATTCCAAGTAAATTACCTAGATGAGGTGAACCGGTTGATTTGATGCCACTAAGTGCTCTTTTTTTAGCGTTCACTGCCCAAATTCATTTGTTTTTGAAGTGTCATTAAAAATTCGGCATTGGAGTCACTCTTTTTCATGCGGCTTATGAGAAGATCAATACTCTCAAAAATGTTCATGTCGTGAATCACTTTACGTAATGCAAAAATTAATTGCAATTCTTGCGGATCCATGAGTAATTCTTCTTTTCTTGTGGAGGTTCGTGCTATATCAAAACAAGGGTAGGTTCTTTTTTCCATTAGTCTGCGATCAAGGTGCAGCTGCATGTTGCCTGTGCCTTTGAATTCCTCAAAAATAACTTCGTCCATTTTTGACCCTGTATCAACAAGTGCTGTACCAATAATTGTTAAAGAGCCACCACCCTCAATATTACGAGCAGCCCCAAAAAACCTTTTAGGCTTTTGCAGGGCAGAGGCGTCAACACCGCCGGTGAGTATTTTTCCTGAATGTGGACTTTCCGTATTGTAAGCTCTTGCTAATCGTGTAATGCTGTCGAGCAAAATCACAACGTCATCACCAAATTCAACTTGTCTTTTGGCTTTTTCAATGACCATGTTAGCGACTTGGACATGTCGGGATGCTGGTTCATCAAATGTGGATGCGATCACATCTCCTTTCACACAGCGCGCCATATCAGTGACCTCTTCAGGACGTTCGTCAATCAACAGGACCATTAGTGATAAGTCAGGATAATTGGCGCTGAGTGCCTGTGCGATATCTTTCAATAGCACAGTTTTACCACTGAAAGGTGGTGCAACTAAAAGGCCTCTTTGGCCTTTGCCGATAGGGCAAAAAAGATCCATCATGCGGGTTGATATTTCTTTGGCATCATGTTCTAACATCAATCGCTCGTTTGGAAAAACGGGAGTGAGATCCTCGAAGCGAACAAGGCGGCGTAATTCATCTGTTTTTCTACCATTGACCTCTAAAACTTTTAAAAGTGCAAAATAACGTTCGGAACTTGAAGGTTGGCGGATTTGTCCTCGGACATAGTGACCAGTTTTGAGTCCAAGTCGTCGGATTTGAGTGGGGGAAACATACATATCATCAGGGGATGAGACATAATTATAGCTTGTTGATCTTAGGAAGCCAAAACCGTCTGGCAACACCTCTAAAACACCCTCTCCAATAATGTTCCCTTTTTTTTGTTTTAGAATTTGAAAGATCAAATCTTGTCTTTTTAAACTGGGGATGTCTTCGATCTTTTCTTCCTCTGCCATGGTGACGAGGTCTTGCATGGATTTTGCACGAATTTCTAGTAGTTTAATAATAGGTAGGCTTTCATCAATGGTACTGACCTGAGCGGGGTTGTTGATAGCGGCCCTTGTTTCAGCTTGATGGTGTTCTTGCTCTGCAGAACGGTTGTTTTTGTCTGTGTTAGGCTTCTTTTTTTTACGTACCACTTTTTTACGTCGAACTTTTGATTGATGCGTGTCTGGGTTATTCATAACTTCCCTTCAAAGGTTTTAATTCTTGTAAAATCCAACTATTGATGTTTTCTTTAACTTTTGAAACCTCAAGGGTATTATCAATAACCCAATCGGCATTTTTTTCTTTCTCTTCTACGGGCATTTGAGCGGCTTCCCGCTGCTGCCATTCTTCTTTTGACCATCCTCGTGATTGTACTCTTTGAAATCTTATTTCATCTGGAACTTTGACAAAAATTTTATGCGTACATGAACCAAGAAGTGGTGAGTTATCTATCAGGGGAACGTCTAACACTATTATATCTGAAACACTAATTTTTATTTGTTTTTTTATTTCCTTTCGGACTTTGGGATGGATTAATTGTTCGAGATATTCTCGTGCCTTTGCATCTTTGAAGATAATTTTAGCTAAACTTTTACGATTAACTTCTCCACTTTGTAGTAATATGCCATCTCCAAATCGTGATTTCAAGAGGTTTTTTATAGATATTTCATTTAGAGCTTTGTGTGCTATGGCATCGGCATCAATGATTTCAGCACCACATTCTTCAAACAAAGCCGATACAGTACTTTTTCCTGAGCCAATTCCCCCAGAAATGCCAATGATCAGCTTCATTTGACATCCCTCCAGTTTTTGCCGGTGGAAATTGATATTTCAAGAGGGACATTGAGCATGTAACCTTCCGTCATTAAAGGGGTAAGGGCGCTACTTAATGATCGCACATCTTCTGAACGTAGATCGAAGATAAGTTCATCGTGAATTTGTAATATCATGTGAGTGTTTGGTTGGTTTGCAGTTAACCAACTGTCAGTTTTTAACATGGCTATTTTAATAAGGTCAGCCGCGGATCCTTGCATAAGTGTGTTAATGGCAATCCGTTCACCCATTTTTTGCACGCCTTTATTAGTGCTGGTTAGCTCTTTCATGGGGCGACGGTGTCCCCCAAGAGTTTCGATATAGCCCTTTTCTTTGGCTTCTTCAATGGTGTTTTGGATAAATCCTTTGACAGTGGAAAATTTATCAAAATAATTGTCTATAAATGTTTTGGCCTCTTTTATTTCAATTTTCAGTTGACCTGCAAGTCCATAAGCGCCTTGTCCGTATAATATTCCAAAATTAACGGCTTTGGCTGCGGAACGTTGTTCAGCTGTAACATCTTCAAGAGCGACATTGTTCACTTTGGAAGCGACATAACGATGAATATCTAACCCTTCCTTAAAAGCTTTAACAAGCTCTGGGTCTGCACTGAAATGTGCCATCAGACGCAATTCAATTTGAGAATAATCAGCAGATAACAAAAGGTCATTTTTTCTAGGTAAAAATGCTTCTCTAATGGCTTTACCACGGCTGTCACGTATAGGGATATTTTGCAGATTAGGATTAGTACTGGACAACCTTCCTGTAATAGCAGTTGTTTGAGAAAATGAGGTATGAAGAACGTTGTTTTTGTCAACTAATTTGGGAAGGGCGTCAATATACGTATTTTTAAGTTTGGCTAGGTGACGGTATTCAACAACCATTTCAGGAACGGGATGCATTGCACTTAATTGGTCTAACACTTTTGAATCTGTACTGTAACCAGTTTTGGTTTTTTTGATCACAGGTAGCTTGAGTTCCTCAAAGAGGACGTCACCGAGTTGTTTTGGAGAAGAGATGTTAAAAGGATGGCCTACATTCTTGAATATTTTGCTCTCAAGTAATTCTAAATCATGTTCATATTTCTGTGATTGAACAGTGAGACAGTCAATATCTAATTTGACTCCATGTCTTTCAATACGTATAAGCAGTTGTGCAAGGGGGATTTCTTGTTCATAGTACTTTTCAAGGACTTTATCGTTGTTCGTAAACTTTGACATGAGGTGATGAAATAATTTCAATGTCATATCGGCATCTTCGGCAGCGTATTCGGCAATCTTTTCAAGTGGAACGAGATCCATGGTGATGGCTTTTTTACCCTTGCCAATAATATCTTCAATGGAGATCATTTTCTCACCGAAAGTGTCCCAAATTAAATGATCAAGTTTGAGCCGTCTCCTAGAGCTATCGTACATATAAGTCAAAAGCAATGTATCTTCCCAATTAGTTGACAATGTGAATCCATTATTGCTGAGTATGGCAGCGTCAAATTTTATATGGTGGCCCACCCATCGTATTTTTTTGTCTGAGAGTAGGGGGTTGAATATTTTTTGGGCCAGCTTAATACTTAATCCACCTTCAGGATATGTGATAGCGACATAGACAGCTTCATCAGGTGCCCAAGAAAATGAAATTCCAACGATATTTGCCGTATTAACATCGAGGCCTGTTGTTTCAGTGTCGATGGCGATCAAGTCAAAATCTTTGAGTTTTTTTACTAATTCATTTGCGTTTTTTTCATCAACGATGATATCGTATTTTTTATGAGTACGCGGGGAGGTGTTTGTGGTAGTCGAACTGACGTTATCTAGGTTAAAGCGCTTGATAAATTGATTAAATCCAAATGTGATAAATGCTTCGCAAACGTCTACTTTATTCATTTCTTGTATAGCAAGGTCATCAAGCTTGTAATCTAGGGGGACGTCGGTACAAATAGTGACTAACTCACGTGATAATTTGAATCCCTCTTTATTATTTTCAAGGTTGTCACGTTTTTTACCTTTTATTTCGTTTATATGACTATAGAGTTTGTCAGCTGTTCCATATTGTTTGAGAAAACTAGAGGCTGTTTTTGGTCCAATGCCAGGAACACCGGGGATATTATCGCTGCTGTCTCCCATAAGTGCTAGGTAATCTATCATTTGATCAGGTCGTACACCTATAAGTTCTTCGTGTTTTTTACTGTCTAAAATAATATCTTTGCGGTTTTTATATTGGACAATGTTATTGCCAATCATTTGACCAAAATCTTTATCTTCAGATACGATGATTATTTCGTCAAATCCTTCGTTATCAGCTTTAACAGCTAATGTGCCAATGATGTCGTCACATTCGTAACCAGTTTTGGAATTAATAAAAATAGACATTGTTTTTAGAAGGTCCTGTAACAAAATGATTTGTGAAGCAAGATCCTCATCCATGGGTCCTCGATTAGCTTTGTATTCGGGGTACTGGTCATGACGAAATGTCGGCCCTTTACTGTCGAAAATGATGGCCGTATGAGTGGGTTTAAAACGATTTAGAAGTCTGAGATACATATTAATAACGCCGTATACCGCATTAACCATTCGCCCTTGGGGGTCAGTTAGTTCATGAATGGCATGGTAGGCTTGAAAGCAATGTGCGTGACCATCAACTAGCAACAATATTTTTTTCATTTTGAACCGAAAATCATGGGGACTTTTGCAGTGAATTATTAATATATTGAGAATACTCACAGATATGACGCAATTTGTCAAACCATATCCTAATTTTTTTGCAGGATGTAATCAATTTGTATACATAAATGATATTTTAATTTTATTTTTGATCTGTATATATTCAAAAAAGTCAATAATACCACCTTTTTGAGTGATTTTGAGAATATTCGATGAGGTATGGCGATTGCTAAACAATTATAAAGCAGAATATCCAAGGTTTCTCAATCATTTTCTTGACCAATGAGTTACCAGCATTAAAATAGCACCCTGCTTATTAAGGAGTTGATAATGGCTAAGCGAGTTAATACACCTTCACCTTTATTGTTGATGGGTTTTTTCCTATGTGTGATTGGTACCGGTATATTGGGTTTTTTATATTATGATTTGTCAGAAACTTATAAACGATTAGAGGTCAATGATAAGAAGCAGAAGGATAAGATTGTAGAATTGGCTGAGAGCAATACTGATTTGATTAAAAAGCATAAGTTAGAAATCTCAACGGTTTTTGGTCCTAGTTATGAGACAATGACACCAAAAGATTTTGACTTACATATGTTGAATTATTTCAAAGAGCGTACTAAAGAAGGTGCCTCGGAGCAAGATCAAATCAAACTCTTACGTGATCAAGGGATTAATATTGCCATGATCGAAGAGAAAATAGCTATTGCTGATCAAAAAATTGCTGAAATTAGTAAAAAATACGAAGCTGACATAAAAGAACATGCTGCAGCAAATGAGAAATTAAAAGAAGAATACGAAGCTGTAGTAGATGATTTAGAGAGCAAAATTGAATCACAAAAAACGGATATTGACACTTTAATGGCCACCAAAAATGTAGATATTTCAAAGTTAACTAAAGAAAAAGAAGCTTTAGAAGTTCAATTAAATGATTCTAGAGAAGAAACAGCCCTTACTAAAAGTGTGTTAAATCAGGTTCAACAAGAAAAGACTAAAATTGTTTCAGAATATGAGAATGAAGTATTTAGATTGAGTGAGTTGTTAAGAAAAAAAGAAGAAATTGCTCATTACAAGCGTGAACTTGAAGAGGATGGTCAGATTATTAACACCGAAGCCACTTTGAGAACGGGTGTGCTTGTTGTGAATTTAGGTAAACGAGACCGCATTTCTCGTGGAATGAAATTTATTGTCTATCGCATGGACAATGGCGGAACTCAAAAAATTAAGGGCGAAATAATAATACGCCGTGTTGATGAACATACCAGTTTAGCAGGCATATCTAGTGTTGAGGATGTGACGGACCCTATTGTAAAAGGTGATTTATTGGCTAACACAGTTTATAAAAAAGATGGAAAATATAACTTCTTTTTGATTGGGACCTTTGAAAATTATTCGAGAAATGAGTTAAAACGTTTGATTGAAAAAGATGGTAGTAAAGTTGTTGACGAGTTACATGCCAGTACGGTGGATTATGTAGTTGTTGGTAATTTTTCTAACAAAACTGACGATGACCAGAATGAATTATTTAAACGTTCAATGCGTTTTAATTTAAACACAATGAATGAGGACGAAATTCGAACTTTCTTAAGGGATTACAGTCAATAATTTGGTACACTATTTAATATGAAAAAAAATGGAAGATTAATTTTAGAGGATGGCCGGGAATTTCCCGGCCATTTTTTTGGATCCGAAGGTGATTTTTTTGGTGAAGTGTGCTTCAACACATCACTTACAGGATACCAAGAAATACTGTCTGATCCATCGTATACAGGTCAAATTGTGACATTAACAGTGCCACATGTGGGCAATACGGGCGTGAATAAATTTGATTTTGAAAGTGACAAGTACCACCCTTCAGCATTTATTGTTCGCGAATTAAGTTCTCGTGTTTCAAATTTTCGATCGATGGAAGACCTTGATTCAGCGCTGAAAAAAGCCGGTATTGGAGCACTTACAGGCGTCTCAACGAGAGAGCTTACCTTGCATATACGTGATAAGGGTGTTAAACAAGGATTGGTCACGAGTTCATCTGAGCCTATAGAGAGTCTCGTTGAAAAGATAAAACAACATCCTCGATTGGGTGATGAGGATCAGGTAGTTAAAGTGACCTGTGACACATCTTATAAATGGAATGAAGGTTTAAATCCAGAAGAATTCGCTTATCCTAATCCATTTGAAGATGTGAAATCCACATTTAAAGTTGCGGTGATGGATTATGGTGTCAAACACAATATATTGAGGATGTTGCATGCAGCCGGTTGTGAACTCACTGTATTTCCTGCGCTGACGAAGTCAGATGAGATTTTGTCTGGTAATTTTGATGGTGTCTTTCTTTCTAATGGTCCAGGAGACCCATCTAGATCCACTTATGGTGTTCAACTTGTTAAAGATTTATTGGGTAAGCTTCCCATGTTTGGTATTTGTCTTGGCCATCAAATAATTGGATTGGCCTTAGGAGGTGAAACTTTTAAATTAAAATTCGGTCATCGTGGAGGCAACCATCCCGTCAAAGATTTAACGACGAATTGTGTTGAAATCACATCACAAAACCATGGTTATGCCTTGAAATCAGATAATTTGTCAGAAGGTACTGAAGTGACGCATATTAACCTCAATGACAACACAGTCGAAGGGTTAAAAAATTCGAAGTGTTCAGTATTTAGTGTTCAGTATCACCCGGAGAGCTGCCCCGGACCTCATGATTCATCTGGATTGTTTCAAGATTTTATTGCAGCAATGAGCAAAAAAATGAAAGAAGAATCATGAGTAATTCCTGCGTCGTTGGACTTCAATGGGGTGATGAAGGTAAGGGTAAAATAGTTGATTTGTTAACTGAGCGTTATGATATTGTCGCACGTTATCAAGGGGGATCTAATGCGGGGCATACCGTCATAGCAGATGAGAAATATGTACTACATCTCATTCCATCAGGTATCCTTCGTGAAAATTGTGTTTGCGTAATTGGTAATGGTGTGGTGTTAGATCCACTAGCTTTTATTGATGAAATTGAATCGTTGAAAAAAAGTGGTATCAAAATAGAGGGTCGTTTGTTGTTGAGTTCAAGAGCTCATCTAGTGATGCCGTGGCATAAAGTTTTTGATGCTTTACAGGAAAAACAAAAAGGTAAAAAAGCGATTGGTACAACGGGTCGTGGTATTGGCCCTTGTTATACAGATAAAGTGTCAAGAAACGGCATATTGGTTGGTGATTTACTTGATCCAGAACGCTTTGCGGAAAGGGTTAAAGATGTTTTGGCGGTTAAAAATTTAATATTGACTAAGGCCTATGAAGTAGAGAGTTTGTCAGAAGTTGATATTATCAAACAGTATATGTCGTATGCTGAAAAAATTAGAGAGTATATTATTGATACAGTTGATTATTTGCATGAAGCTGTTAATAGCAAAAAGTCTATATTGTTTGAAGGGGCACAAGGTTCTTTGCTAGATGTTGATTTTGGCACCTATCCATTCGTCACTTCATCAAATTCAACAGCCTGTGGCGTGGCTACAGGCATCGGCGTTTCAACGCGCCACCTTGACAACATTTACGGCGTCATAAAGGCGTACACGACAAGAGTGGGTGCTGGCCCATTTCCAACTGAACTTTTCGATAATGATGGAGAAAAGTTGGCTGAAGTGGGCCATGAATTTGGTGCCACGACAGGGCGTCCTCGTAGATGTGGTTGGTTTGATGCGGTTGCTGCCAAATATGCGTTATCAATAAATGATATTAATGAGATGATTGTCACAAAGTTAGATGTATTAGATGATTTTGATATCATTAAAATATGCACACATTATGAATGTAAGGGTGAGAAATTGTATAAATTTCCTTCAGATATAAAATTATTAACAAGTTGTCAGCCAGTGTATGCCAAATATCCAGGTTGGAAATGTTCTACAGCTGGTATTAAAAAATATGATGAACTTCCAGAAAATGCTCGTGCTTATTTAGAGGCATTAGAAACGATATTAAATACACCCATCAAAATTGTATCTGTGGGGGCTGGGCGTGGGGCTATTATAGAAAAAAATAACATTTCAAAGGATTCTCAAGTAGCCCAGTAGTCATGATTCTCAAAATGAATGGCACAGCATTAAGGATTGTGGATTGGAGTGAAAGCTCTCAAATTGTAACGGTAATATCAGATAAATATGGTAAGATTTCTGGTGTGGCTAAAGGGTCTAAACGTCTTAAATCATCATTTGATGGTGCTTTTGATTACTTGAACAATTATCAACTTCTAATGGTACGGCGCCCTGGGCAACGTTTGGGAACATGGACAGAGAGTTATTTGTTCGATCGTCCCCTTTACTTGAGAAATAATTTGCCAGCTCAATATTTTGCACTTTCTTGCTTAGAACGGTGTAGAGAACTGCTAGAAGAGGAGGAGAGATTACCTATTTATGACGCTTTGATGCGAATATTGCATCGATTTTCTCTAGGTGAAGACCCTCAACACTTGCATAATGTTTTTACAATCAAGATATTAAGTCAAGTGGGTTATCTGCCAGTCACAACATATTGTGTGGGTAATGGTAGAAAAAGAAACTTGCGTGGTCCAACTCCATTTTCTTCGCTACTTGGGGGGATACTTTGTCCTGTCTGTATCCACTTGGATCCCAATGTTGCTATGATGGGGATCAATGAAATGAATTTTATTCAGTCAGTTGATGCAGGTACGGAGCCAGAAAAACTCACATCTGATGAATCAAAAGCACTTAATGTACATCTGACTAAGGTGATACAACATATTTTAGGCAAAGGATTACGCATGAATCGTTTTTTATCACGTATTGCCATGTTATTAGTTGTGTCATGTTTGTTTTTAGCTTGTACGGGTCCTAGGCCGACATCGGTATCTGATCAAGTGTATTATGAAAAAGGTCTTGTTGAATTAAAAGAAGGCATTCCTTGGTACACTTGGTGGAAAACACCCTTTGATGATCTGAATGATTATTATCCTGAAAGTTCATTGGTTGCAGATAGCCTGTACCAATTGTCACTTTATGAAGAAGAAGACAATAAGAATGGTAATGAGGCTGACAAAGCGCAAATGCGAGATTATTTACTCACTTTAATAGTCGATCATCCAACTTTTGAATTATATAACGAGGCGTTAAATAAGCTATTTGAATCGCATAAGGCCTATTTTTTAGAAAATAAAAACGAAGTGAATGGGCGTGTTCTCTATGATGTGAGCTCAAGTGATTTGGATATGATGATGGTTATTGCCAAAGCAGCTGATTACACTATTATGTCCGATGAAGCGTTGATGATGGTTGCGGATACTAAGTTGGGAACTCAAGAATTTGATGAGGCGGAATCAATATACCGGGAAATTTTAAATCACCTTGATAAAGATTCACCTTACTATGTGGAGGCACAGTACAAATTAGCCTTGAGCCTTTGGGATAGAGCTGTCGTTAGAATTAGGGGGTTTATGTCACGGTATTTGAGAAATCCTTCAGTTGAATTGGATTATGACGATAGAACAATTGCTGTGCGTTTTAGCGATAGATTCCCTATCGAATCCGAATTGGAATTTAAGGAGCTTATTCGTAGATTTAAAGATTCTGACAGGTCTAAGGATGCAGAAAGCATTCTAAAAGAAATAGATCAACTCAAACATCACCGATATTTTATTTTGGGTGAATTTTATGAGTTTTACGGGGAAATTGAAAGCGCTATTTACTATTATAGGAAAGTGGGGGCGAATTCGGATCTTGCAAGGTTGTCACGGGAACGTGAAAGTCAATTGTTAGATAGTAGATAAATGTATAATTCCTTAATATTTGGTTGTAATTAATCTTTTATATTACAGAAAAGGGCTATTTTTTAATTTTTCCGGTAAAATACAGCAACATGTGAATTAGATGCCTATAGATGATTTTATAGGCTCGCAATGAAAAGGTCATTTACAACAGATGAGTGAAAACAACGAAGAACCAAAAAAGCACGATGATCAAGAGGACGAACCTCAAGGCAATAAATTAAAAAGTCCCTTGTTTATGGTTTTGATGATACTTGCCGTATTACTTATTATTCAAACAATGGACAATGACAAGAACACTAACCATCAAGCGTGGAGTTCGTTTGAGGAAGACCTAAACAACAAAAAATATAGTAAATTAGTTATTTACAGACATGCTGGTAAGTTGGAAGCCACTCACATTAATAAAGAAGTGCATGTCTATGTGTTACCTCCTAATGATGGTTTAAAAGATTTTATTAATGAAGTTAAAGCTTTAAAGTCATCAGAAAAAATTGAGGAATTTACCTATGATGAAGAAAGTCATTTGTTGGACGGCTTTCTTTCAATTTTGCTGCCCGTAGCCATCATTTTATTCTTTTGGCTGGTTGTGTTAAGGCCTATGCGTGGTCAAGGCGGTATTGGTTCAGCTCTCAATTTCGGACGTAGCCGGGCACGAAGTATTCCTAAGGGTAAAACGGGCATTACGTTTGATGATGTTGCAGGAATTGATGAAGCTAAAGAAGACGTTCAAGAAATCATTGAATTCTTAAAAAATCCAGAGAAATTTCAAAAATTGGGTGGGCACATTCCTCACGGTGTGATGTTGGTAGGTCCTCCAGGTACGGGTAAGACACTTTTAGCAAAAGCCATCGCGGGAGAAGCAGATGTCCCATTCTTTTCAATTTCAGGATCTGACTTTGTTGAGATGTTTGTGGGGGTAGGTGCTTCTAGAGTACGAGATTTATTTCAGCAAGCTAAATCCAAATCTCCCTGTATTATTTTTGTAGATGAAATTGATGCGGTTGGCCGTAAACGTGGCGGTGGTGTTGGTGGCGGTGGTGATGAGAGAGAGCAGACTCTTAACGCTATTCTAGTTGAAATGGATGGCTTTGGATCAGATACTGAAGTTATTGTTATAGCAGCAACAAACCGTGCAGATGTACTGGATTCAGCCTTGTTGAGGCCTGGCAGGTTTGACAGGCGTATCCACGTAGATTTGCCTGACGTTAGAGGACGTGAGCAAATTTTAAAAGTTCATTCAAAAAAAATTACAACCAACGAACAAGTCGATTTACAACAATTAGCGTTATCTACAGCAGGATTTTCAGGTGCTGATCTTGCAGCTACAGTAAATGAAGCGGCCTTGACAGCAGTGATGAAAGGTAAAGAGGAAGTTTTTCAAAAAGAATTAATGGAGGCCCGAGATAAAATTGCTTTTGGTAAAAGCAAGCATAGCCGTATGGCAGCTATGACAGAAGAAGATAAGCGTGTGACAGCGTATCATGAAGCGGGCCATGCCGTTTTATCTGAGGTTTTGGAAGAGGCTGAAAACCTATATAAAGTCACTATTATTCCAACGGGTCGCGCGTTAGGTATGACAATGTTTATACCAAAACGTGAACAAATACACATGACCCGTAAAAAATTGCTTGCCCATATCGTAGTGGCTTTTGGTGGACGTATAGCAGAAGATTTGTTCTGTGGGGACATTTCAACTGGTGCTCAAAATGACATTGAGGTAGCAACAAAAATTGCAAAAGCAATGGTTGTTGAGTATGGCATGAGTGAAGCATTGGGTCCTATTAATTATTCGTCAGATAAAAACGAATTTGGTATGTCTTCTAAAGATCATAGTGGTGATTTGCAAATGCAGATTGATAATGAGGTCACAAAAATTATTGATAATAGTTATAAGCGTGCCCTTGCTTTACTTGAAGAAAACAAAGATTTTGTTGAAGGTATTGCTAAAGCATTGATGATGTATGAAATTTTAGATCGCCAAGATTTGGACCGCATCAAAATGGGTAAAAAGCCTGAACGATTTGACGAATCCGATAACAATGATAATGTAGAATTAAAAGGTCCTCAACAAATTGTTGAAGATGTGTCTTCGCCTCAAAAAACAGGTGGAGATTTTGAAGATGATCTTGGTCTTACTCCAGCACTCTAAATTATAAAATGAGTTTTCGTTGGTCTGATGGAAATTGTAGGGTGATGGGTATACTGAATGTCACACCTGACAGTTTCAGTGATGGTAATGATTATTATGATAATGATAAGGCGATTGCTCGAGCGATTGAAATGCAATTTCAGGGTGCGGAAATAATCGACATTGGGGCTGAATCTACTCGTCCGGGTAGTTTGTCGGTATCTCCTAAACAACAAATTGAGAGGTTGTTGCCGATTATTAACGAATTAAAAACACAACTCACTATCCCCATCAGTATCGATACGACCTCCACAAAGGTAGCTGAGGCTTGTTTTGATGCCGGTGCGGAAATAGTCAATGACACTTCCGCTGGAACAGAAGACCCCTCTATGCTGAATTGGGTAGCTTCTAAGGAGTGTCCAGTTGTGTTAATGCATCGTTCAGCGAAACCTGTGTTGATGCAAGAGAAAACTCAATATGCTAATGTGGTAGATGAAGTCGTTGATTACCTTTTTGAACGTGCAAGAGTTTATGAATCAGCCGGTGTGGATCAAAAAATGATTTGTTTGGACCCAGGAATTGGCTTTGGGAAAAAATGTGATCATAATGTATCACTCACGCAACATTTAAAACGCTTGACTGATTCTCCTTATGCGGTTTTGTATGGTGCTAGTCGTAAAAGTTTTATTGGTGAATTGTTGAACCAAAAAGAACCTAAACGAAGAGATGCGGCATCGGTGGCTATGGCCACATGGGCCGCTCGTCAGTCTGTGGACTGGGTAAGGGTTCATAATGTCAATGATACGAAGTCAGCATTGCAAATTGAATCCATACTGGAAAAGGTTTAGCTCTCGTGGATTTTTTTAATACATCTTTTCAAATCATACTGTTTAGTACATTGTCGTATTACATACTTAAATTCTTAAGCGGCACACGTGGCGCAGGAGTTCTTAAGGGCATGGTGTTGATATTTGTCATTTTATTTATTGTTTTGTTTGAGATCTCAAGAAATTTTAATCTCAGTGAATTGGAGTACATACTCACACATATGTTACCGATTTCTCTGTTTGCCTTAGGTATTGTTTTTCAACCCGAACTGCGACGTGCTTTTGTGAGGTTGGGAGAGCATCCCGTTTTTTTTGAGTCTGGGGGTAGAAAAACATTTTCTGCGATTGATGAAATTATGGAGGGCGTGCAATATCTTTCTCGTAATCGTATTGGCGCGCTTATTATTATAAGTGGTGATATTGGATTAGGAAGTTATCAGGAAAAAGGCGTATTGTTAAATGCAGTCGTGAAGTGGGAGCTTTTGGTTACAATTTTTTGGGATAAAAGTCCATTACATGATGGGGCGGTCATTGTTAGTAATGATAAAATTGTCGCTGCAAGGTGTTGGATACCTGAAATTTCTGAGGCTGATCTGTCTGGTCAATTGGGTACACGACATCGAGCGGGCCTGCGATTAACGGAAGATAGTGACGCTTTGGCACTTATCGTAAGTGAAGAAACGGGCAATATTTCAATTGCTGTTAAAGGTGAATTAGCCTCTGATGTTGACGCAGAAAATCTTAACACCATAGTTAAGGCTCATTATATTACACATCGCAATGAAGAGGAGAGTGCTTCGTGAAGATAACAGACATGGTTTCAAATAACTTTTGGATGAAAATGTTGGCTATTGTTATTGGAACTGCGATATATTTTTATGTGCATATGTTAATCGAGACAACAGTTGATATTGACTTGAAGGTTAATGTGTTAATAAACACCTCTTTAGTGGAATCAAAAGATATACCAGATAGTGGTGTAGTGTCTGAATTTGAGGTGGCCAATGACAGTAAAAATCTAACAGTTATGACCAAATTTAAAGGTCCTAATAACAAAATTAATCTCTTAAAAAATGACCCTCCTACGGTAGAAATAATTGTGGGTTCTAATAAAGAAGCTATAGAAGCAGGGAAAATAACTGTTAATTTAGATATTAGTCATATTAAAAATCTACCACAAAATATGTTACTGTCTGATATTGATGTTGAATTTATGTCAACAGTAGACATTGACATTGTTGAGATGATTGAAAAAAAAGTTGGGGTCAAAGTGGATTATGACTTTAGTGACAGCACATTAGTTAATGTTAAAGGAGTATCGTATACAACTCCTTCTTCCGTTACCGTAAAAGGCCCTCGTGAATTGATTAAAGATATGAAATTTATCAAAACAAAAACCATAAAAAATATCATACAGAATGTGACGCAAACAGATATTAAAGATGAAGTTGAATTATTGGAATTTTATAATAACACCCCTATTATTTGTACGCCTAAAGTTTTGTCCTTGGTAAAATTAGACATTTCAGATTGGGATGAAAAAATTGTTATATCTCAAGTGCCTATCAAATATATGGCATTAAGTAACGGTAGGGAAGTTATTTACAACAAGCAGAAATATGTGACACTGACAGTGAGAGGTTCACCAACACTAGAAGATGGCACCCAACTTCGTAAACTGACTGTGGATAAATTTCGAGTTTTTGTTTCTATTGAAATGGAAGAGAATAAAATGATTGAGAGAAGAGTTATGGTCTGGACTGACTTGAAGGGTGTAAAGATTGATGTGGAGCCCAAATTTGTTAAAGTTATGGTAAAAAAATCTCAATGAGTTATTTTGGGACAGATGGCGTGCGTGGAAAAGCCGGTGTTTTTCCTTTAATTCCTGAAACATTAACTCAGTTGGGCAGGGCCATTGGAAAGAAATCTAAAGGACCTGTTGTCATAGGCAGAGACACACGTGAAAGCGGTGAATGGTTTTTGCACGCACTTTCTGCGGGAATCATGTCTGAGGGTTCTGATGTTTGGGATTTGGGTATTTGTCCTACTCCTACGGTTGCTCGTATCACAGCTAAAAACAATAAGGGATTGGGTCTAGTGATTTCTGCCTCACATAATTTAGCGGCAGACAATGGTATTAAAGTGTTGCAATCTAATGGTAGAAAAGCGACAAAAGCTATGGAAAATTACTTTGAGAAATCATTGGTTAATAATTCTGTGGCCCAATCTGTGAAGCACGCCTCTCATTTTTTAAACCGTCATGATTTGGTCGATGGTTATCTTGAGGATGTACTGAAATTGTTCAAAAAATTAGATTTAAGAGGTTTGCATATTGCTGTAGATACGGCTCATGGAGCTGCAACAGACCTTGCTCCTCAGGTGCTTTTGGAATGTGGAGCAACGATTGTTCAGGTAGGTGGCTCTCCTAATGGTAAAAATATCAACTATCGCTGCGGATCCATGCATATGTCTGCTTTAAAAAACAAGATCAAGCAGCATAATTGCGATATAGGATTTGCTTTTGATGGCGATGCTGATCGTTGCCTAGGGATAACGAGCGAAGGTGTTGTATTGGACGGTGATTCCTTATTGGCAATTTTATCTCATAAATATACAAAAAAGAAAAAAACTCTTGTTGGAACCGTGATGACAAATCAGGGATTGGAAGATTTTCTGAATACTAAAAAAATAAAATTACATCGTACTTCTGTAGGTGATAAATATGTTGTTGAAAAAATGCGGCGGATAGGTAGTGCATTGGGTGGAGAAAATTCGGGCCATATTATTGTTGCCAAACATGGTTTTGTTGGAGATGGTATTTTGACAATGCTTGCTGTATTAGATGTATTGTCAGTCTATAATTTTGATACTGAAAAAGCGCTTGGAGACTATTGTAAGTATCCTCAAGTTTTGATTAATATTCTGGTGAAGAAAAAAAAACCTTTTGAATCTAACCCAGCTATAAAAAAAGCAATTATGAAGACGGAGGATCAGCTAAAGGGTCAAGGTAGGTTGCTTTTGCGTTATAGTGGAACAGAAAACCTTGCTAGGGTGATGGTTGAGGCTAAATCTCAACATTTGGCACGGACAAGTGCTAGCGAATTAGCTACAATAATTAAAAAACATTTAGGGAAAAAGTAAAATGATTAGATTGGGTGTGAATATCGATCATGTTGCCACATTGAGAAATGCACGTGCAGAGGCTGAACCAGAACCCATCACAGCGGTTTCATTCGCTGAGTTAGGTGGTGCAGATCAAATAACAGTACATTTACGCGAAGACCGCCGTCATATTAATGACCGTGATCTTCGTATGATTAAGCAGATGATTCATGTGGATTTGAATCTTGAAATGGCAGCCACTCAGGAAATGGTTGAAATTGCTCAAGAAATAATGCCACAGCAAGTGACATTAGTTCCTGAAAATCGTGAAGAAATTACGACGGAGGGTGGTATAGATTTGATGTCTCATAAGAGAAAATACAAAAAAGTGGTCAATCAACTTCAAGATAGTGGTCTATCAGTAGCTTTATTCCTTGATCCAGACCTAGAAATGTTACCTATTGCAATAGAATTAGGCGCAGAAGCAGTAGAACTTCATACGGGTCGTTATGCACTTTCTGTAAACTGTCAAGAAAAAGACTCTAATCTTACTAGTTTGTCATCCTGTGCCGAATTGGGTGAAAGGCTGGGCTTGGTCATGAATGCGGGTCACGGACTCAATTACGCAAATGTGCATTCTGTGGCTAAAATTCCTCAGATCAATGAATTGAACATAGGACATTCTATTATTTCACGTAGTATTTGGTGTGGTTTGGAAAATGCTGTCAGGGAGATGAAAAACGAAATTTATAAAGCGGTAACTGTATGAAAGTCAGTGATATCAAATTATGGACAGCTCTTATTACACCTTTTAACAACTCGGGTGATGTGGACCTAACTTCGTATAAAAATCTAATTAATTTGCAGATTTCTGCAGGCATTAAAGGATTGTTGTTGTTTGGATCAACAGGTGAAGCGGCAACACTCAGCACAGATGAAATGGAAGAACTCGCTGCGGTGACGAAAACCTTAAAAAAAGATTCTCTAGTGATGATGGGAGTCACACATAACAACACAGCAATCGCAGTTGAAAAAGTTAAACAGGCGTGCGCATGGGGAGCGGATGTACTGCTTGTAGCACCTCCTTATTACAATAAGCCCAGTTCTGAGGGCATGAGGCGCCATTTCATTGAAATTAGCAAGGCTGCAGGTTCTTTGCCTATCGTTCTTTATAATATTCCTGCGCGTGTGGGGGTCACAATGGATTTGGATCTGATACGTGAATTGAGTCGTCTTGATAATGTGATTGGTATCAAAGAAGCATCTGAAAACTTACTTCTAGCTTCTCAGTTATATGAGGATGGACAGTTAAGTGTGTGGAGTGGTGACGATTCCTTGCTACTTCCATTTATGAGTGTGGGAGCATTGGGTGGAATTTCGGTGAGTTCAAATTTATTTCCATCAGAGTTTTTGTCTATGGTGAATGCCTTTTCGAGTGGTGACAACAAGAAGGCTACTAGGCTGTCTTCAGCCTTTTCACAATGGTACCCAAAAGTTTTTGCTGAATCTAATCCTATTGGTATTAAAGCAGCCATGTCGATTAAAGGATTGATCGAAAATGAACTCAGAATGCCTCTTTGTCCAATGTCCGCTCAACATGCCGCACAGGTAAATAGCTTTCTATCTTCTTTTACTTTGTCTTGCGCGGAAGAAGCCTAAAAACTATAATTCCATACCTTTAACTAAATAGTAGAACAAATGTTCTATTAAAGGAGTTTGACTGTAAATAAAGTGGTGGTCATTTTATTTTTTTAGTTAAATAGCCTCATAACATAGAAATGGAGAAAACATGTCAGCAATTGTTGAACTTGAAGAATTAATCTCTTCAGGCATTCATTTTGGACACCGAGTACGTTCATGGAATCCGAAAATGAAAAAATATATCTTTCGTAAGCGCAATGGTATTCATATCATTGATATCAAAGAATCGATTAAAGGTTTAGTAAGAGCTAAACGTTTTATTGAGCATGTTGTTGGTCAGGGTGAAGATGTGTTGTTTATTGGCACGAAAAGACAAGCGGCGGCACTGGTACAACAAGAGTCTGATAGTTTAAAAATGCCTTATGTTTCTGAACGCTGGTTGGGTGGTACACTTACCAATAATACCACTTTGCGTAAACGCTTAAGTCGCTTAGATGAATTGGATCAGATTCGTTCAGAATCAGGCGTAAGTTTAAAGCGTTCGAAAAAAGAGATGGCTTCACTTAATCGTGAGTGGGTAAAAATTCACCGTAACCTTAATGGTATCCGGCACATGGAAAAGATGCCTGGTGCTTTGGTTATTATTGATATTAATAGGGAAGTGAATGCGGTATTGGAAGCTAAAAAATTAGGTATCCCCGTATGTGCTTTGGTTGACACAGATAGTGATCCGGAATTGATAGATATCGTCGTACCAGGAAATGACGATGCTTTAAAGTCCATTACGTTGTTTTTGAAGGTGATCTCTGACGGTGTGAAGAGTGGTATGGAAAAGCGTAAAGCGATTTCTGTAGCTGCAGCAGCTGCTAAAGAAGAAGAAGCTAAAGCTAATGTTGAAAAAGAAGAAGTGAAAAAAGAAACGGCTAGTAAACCAACTTTGAAAACTGAAGTCGCACCAGCAGAAAAAAAATAAAAAACAGAAATTAGGAGCATCATGGCTATTACAGCATCATTAGTTAAAGAATTACGTGACAAAACAGGTCTTCCCATGATGAAGTGTAAAAAAGCACTTCAAGAAAGTGATGGAGATGTTGTTGCAGCAGAAGAATCTTTGCGCAAGCAAGGGATGAAAACTGAAGGACGTAGTGGTCGAAGTGTGACAGAAGGCAGTATGGCTTCTTATGTGCACCATAATGGCCGAATCGGAGTGTTGGTTGAATTGGGTTGTGAAACAGATTTTGTGGCAAAGAATGAAGACTTTGTCAAACTCAACAATGATATTTGTCAACAAATTGCAGCAACAGATCCTTTGTGTATCAATAGGGATCAAGTTGATAGTGATTTACTTGAAAAAGAAAAAGAAATTTTTAGATCACAAGTTGAAGGAAAGCCTGAAAATGTCGTTGAAAAAATTATTGAAGGTAAAATTAATGCCTTTTATAAAGAACGGTGTTTGTTGGATCAACCCTTTATTGACAACAGTAAAATGAGTGTACAGGAACATATCAATATCTTTCAATTAAAATTAGGTGAAAACATTACTGTAAATCGCTTTGTTCGCTACGAATTGGGCAAATAAGAGTGGGAGCGCCGTATAAGCGCATCCTGCTTAAAATTTCTGGAGAAACACTTTGTTCTCCTGGTGGATACGGTATTGACACCAAAGAATTAGAGCTTATTTGCACACAGGTGATTAAGGCTGTTGAACTTGGTGTGGAAGTAGCGCTAGTGATAGGTGCGGGTAACATGCTACGTGGTGCACAGTTTTCAAAACAGGGTTTTGGACGTGCGCAATCCGATTACATGGGCATGATGGCCACTTTGGTTAATGGGCTTGCTTTACAGGACAAGCTTGAACAAATGGATTGCGAAACACGTTTGATGTCTGCGATACCTGTATCAGCTGTAGCAGAAACTTTTATTAGACGTAAGGCGATACGTCATCTAGAAAAGAAGAGGGTGGTTATATTAGCAGCTGGAACAGGGAATCCAGGGTTCACTACAGATACAGCAGCAGCTATACGAGCCTTTGCAATTGAGGCAGATGTGCTATTTAAAGCGACGACCGTAAATGGTATTTATGACAAAGACCCCAATATTCATTCCGATGCTGCAAAATTCGATAAAATTGCCTATATGGACGTGATAAGAAAACAATTGAAGGTTATGGACATGGCTGCATTTTCAGTGTGTATGGAGCATAACATGCCTATTGTGATTTTTAATTATAGAGATCCAGAAAATTTAAAACGAGCTGTAGCAGGAGAATCTGTAGGAACATTTGTAGGAGGGGAAGATGCCAACAACTAAAATAATTTTAGAATGTGAATCACATATGCAGGATGCCATTGAAAAAATGAATTCCAATTTCAAAAAAGTTCGTACAGGTAGAATGACCTCTGATATTTTTGATAATGTGAATGCAGAATATTATGGAAATTTCACACCTATCAATCAAATGGCTTCTATTACTAGTTCTGAAGCAAGTTCAATGCTTGTCAAACCCTTCGATAGAAAATGTCTGGGTGATATAGAAAAAGCTATTCTTAAGGCTAATTTAGGATTAGGTGTACGGAATGATGGCATAGCTCTATTTGTCACATCGGCTCCACTCAATGAAGAACGTCGTAAGCAACTGGTAGCAGAGGCAAAGGAAATGGCAGAACAAGCTAAAGTCGCCATACGCGGGTATCGTCGTGACTCAAATAAATCTTTAGAATCGGCCAAAAAAGACCATGATCTCAGTGAGGATGATTTACGCTCTAGCAAATCAGATGTAGATGATCTGTCTAAAAAATATGAAAAAGAAATCGACAAACTTTTCAATATCAAAAGTGCTGATATTTTAAAATTTTAATTTCTACTTGATAGGCTATTTTTTTAATGACTCAATAGTTTTTTCAAGCTCATTAATTTTCTTCTCATAACCTGTTTTAAGTTCTTCAAGCTTCTTTTCGTTGTATTTTGTTTGCTCTTCCATCTGAATCTGATAACTTTCCCTCATTTGCTTTAGGGCTTTGACAGCATCCATAGTTTGATTCTGTTCATTTTTTTGCCTATCATTGTATTCGGCAATCTTGTCGTCAATTTGTTTCTCATACTCTTGTTTGACAGCTTTTAACGCATTATTATGTTTTTCTGTTAAGAGGTGAAATTTTTCTTCAATTTGTTTTTCGTAATGCGCTTTAACATTGTTGAGATTCCTTTTGTGTTTTTCACCATATCTATTAGTATAGTTGTCAATTTTTTCTTGTAATTTTTTTTCGTATTCAGCTTTTAAATTTTCCAAAGTTCGTTTTTCATTATGGTTGAGTGTAACCCTTGAATTTTGTTCGACATTGGCTGTAATTTGTTCTTCATAATAGTCTTTGATAACTTCAAATACTTGTTTTTGTTCTTCCATGAGTTGTTCATGTTGTGCGACGCTAATCATTGGTTCAGAGGGTGTTTGAGGGATTGGAGGGGCAGTTGTGGTGTCAGAATTATCATCTTTATTATCATCAAAAAATTGCATAGGGATTTTATTTTTTTTATTTTTTGTTTTTTCTTTAGTTTCATTGGCACCAGTAGGTTGTGAAGGAGGAACGAATTCCATTTCATCAAAATTAATAACCTTCTCAGCGTTAGAATCAGTGGTTGGTGTAATGGGTTGTGCCATAAC
>Ga0316192_10000237_pt1 | contig 38446 bp, 32 predicted proteins | sample MerIslwburrow_MG_FD_204931 | JGI IMG/M metagenome (GOLD analysis project Ga0316192, IMG submission 204931) | Coastal sediment microbial communities from Maine, United States - Merrow Island worm burrow | ecosystem: Environmental > Aquatic > Marine > Coastal > Sediment | place: USA: Maine...
GACTCATTATCTCTGCCGGGCGCCGACTTAGATTACGCATTGGCATATTCATTTGTTACACGCCTCCTCACAGAGATCAGCCACTTGTTTGGTTGACTCTGGCTGCGCCAAAGCACGTGCCTTTTCTGCCATTTGCAGCAGCTGCGCACGATCACTTAATAACTCATTCAGACAGGCTGACAGACTGTCCACACTCAGTTCAGACTGCGGTAACAACCTGGCTGCCCCCTGATCACACAAAAAAGCGGCATTACGAGTTTGGTGATCATCCACCGCTTGGGGAAAAGGAACCAACACGGCTGCCACTCCAGCCGCTGCCAGCTCGGAGACAGTCAGCGCGCCAGAACGACAGATCACCAGATCGGCCCACCCGTAGGCCTCCGCCATATCTGCAACAAATGGCTGCACATTGGCCTCTACACCGGCCAGCAAATAGGCCTCCAGTGTTGTTTCATCCTTATCTCGCCCCGCCTGATGCCGTACTACCGGACGCAGGCTCTGCTCCATTTTTGCCAGTGCATGCGACACGGTCTCATTCAATATCTGAGCACCCTGGGAACCACCCAGCACCAATAATCTCATCGGCCCTTTACGTCCAGCCATGCGCTCAGTTGGAGCTGGCAGTGCTGTAATTTCAGTACGTACCGGGTTACCCACGACCTGCGCCTTTCGCTCTGTTCCGAAACTCCCTGGAAAGGCTTCCAATACCCGAGTAGCGATACGTGACAGCCATTGATTGGTCATGCCAGGGATCGCATTTTGCTCATGAATAATCAGCGGAACACCCAGTAAGCGCGCCATGACTCCACCCGGCCCCGCGACAAAACCGCCCATGCCCAACACCACACTGGGGCGTTTGCGCAGTAACACAGACAATGCCTGCAACATGGCTAATCCCAGTTTGAAAGGTGCCACCAGCCAGCGAGCCAGACCTGTGCCACGCAGCCCCTGCACATCAATCCATTCCATGGAAAAACCAGACTCCGGCACCACACGTGCCTCAAAGCTGTTGCGGGTTCCAAGCCAAAATACATCCATACCACGCGCACGCAGATCTTCAGCCACTGCCAGTGCAGGGAAGACATGTCCACCTGTTCCGCCTGCCATAATCATCACGCGCCCGCCCATTTATCCTGCTCCAATCTATGCGCAGGAGCATCCCGCCGTGTTTCATAATCAATACGCGCCAGCATCCCTATAACAATGCATGCCACAATAATGCTATTGCCTCCGTAGCTCATCAGTGGAAGCGTTAAACCCTTGGTGGGTAACAGGCCGATATTGACACCTATATTGATAAAAGCCTGCATGCCGACCCAAAGCCCAAAACCGTAAGCCACGTAGGCTGAAAAACGACGCTCAATCGCTTCAGCAGCTGCGCCAATACAAAAGGCGCGCCAGACAATCAGACTAAACAGGGCCACCACCGTCAGCGTTCCCAACAAACCAAACTCTTCACCAACCACGGCCATGAGAAAATCTGTATGCGCTTCTGGCAGATAGAACTGCTTCTGAATGCCATTGCCCAGACCAACACCCAGCCACTCACCGCGACCGAAAGCTATTAATGCCTGAGCCAATTGATAGCCACTGTCATTAACATCAGCCCAAGGGTTAAGGAAGCTGGTAACACGCTGCAACCGATAAGGCGACCAGATCACCAGCCCCGCTAAAACCACACCCGCAGAAACCAGCAACACAGCAAACTGCCAAAGCGCAACACCGCCTAAAAACAGCATGCCCATTGCCGTGGCCAATAGCACCGCTGTTGTACCAAAGTCCGGTTGCTGCATAATGAGCGCAGCTGCCATAACCAGTAAAATCATCGGCTTGGCAAACCCCCAAATACTATGAGCCACTTCGAGCTGCCGACGCACCAGGTAGCCTGCCATGTAAACCACCAAAAACAGCTTCATAAACTCAGAGCTTTGGAGATTAAACGGCCCTATGGGAATCCAACGAACAGCCCCATTGGCTTCACGTCCAACCCCAGGAATCAACACCAGCAACAACAGTAATAAACCGACAAAATAGAGAGCCGTTCCAGCACGCTCCCACTGCTCCGTGGGTACCTGTGAAATAGCGAGCGCACCCACCAAACCCAGTCCAACAGCAAGGCCATGCCGGGTAAGATGATAAAAAGGGTTTCCTACCAGACGATCCCCGACATGCAAAGATGCCGAGGCCACCATGATTACACCAAAACTGAGCAAGGCAACAGCCATACCGATCAGCCAGTAATCAAATTCTGGCAGCGTTGACTGTGGATGAGTGGCTTCGCTCATACCATCAATCTCCGCACAGCTTCAATAAAGGTATCGCCCCTGTGTTCAAAATTTCGGAACATATCAAAGCTGGCACAGGCAGGAGACAACAATACACAATCACCCGGCTTAGCCAACTCACCAGCACATTTAACAGCCGCATTCATATCAGCGGCTTTGGTCACAGGCACTGCATCGCCCAACGCATTCTCTATCAGCGCAGCATCCCGACCTATCAGTACAACAGCCCGTACTGTACGTTCAGCCACTGCTGCCAATTCCGTGAAGTCCGCATCCTTACTCTCACCACCTGCAATCAGCACAATGCAATCAACGCTATCAGCCAGCCCTTCCAATGCAGCTATACAGGCCCCTACATTGGTAGCTTTGGAGTCGTTATACCAACGCACCCCGGCATGCTCTGCAATCAGCTGACTGCGATGCGGCAGCCCCTGGAAGCTGCAAAGCGCCTCCAGCATCGCTGGCATGGGCAGCCCCAAAGCTGTCCCCATCGCCAATGCAGCCAAGGCATTAGCCAGATTATGTCGACCAGGCAGTTGCAACTCGGTGGCAGGCAGCAGCTGCTGTGAACCCCGGCAAAGCCATGTCTCACCATCCTGCGAACAAACACCAAACACCTTGACACTGGTCGGCTTTTGCAGCGTAAAGAAAAGATCCTCTGCCCGTGGTTTACCACGCATTGCCATGACTCTTGCATCATCCCGATTGAATACGCGAATCTCTGCTCCTTTGTAGATGGCATTCTTGGCCTCTGCATAACCCTCAATGCCGTCATGCCGATCCAGATGATCTGGGGATATATTCAGTACAGCTGCAACCTTGGGTTTTAGCGAGGAAGTGGTTTCAAGTTGGAAGCTGGAAAGCTCAAGAACATACAGCTCATTCTTATTTGAGAGCAGGTCTAAAACAGGCAAGCCAATATTTCCACCCACAGCCGTCTCTTTTCCGGCATGATGGGCCATCTCCCCAAGCAACGCGGTCACGGTACTTTTCCCATTTGAACCGGTAATAGCTGCTACAGGTGCAATTGCCTCACGCGCAAATAACTCAACATCACCCAACACCTCAACGCCACGTTTTTGCGCTGCCTGAACCTGTGGCTCATGAATTGATATGCCCGGGCTTAATACCAACCGTTCAGCCGATGCAAAAACCGATGGGTCAAAGCCTCCGGTAACCACTGGCACATCAAACGTCTCCTCCTGCAACAGTGATAAACCAGGCGGTTGTGAACGGCTGTCAATAATGACAACAGGGACATTTCGCTCTTGCAGATAGCGGGCACAGGAGACACCTGTCAGCCCCAACCCCACAATCAGGGTTCGAGCGCTCTCTACTCCTATTTGCGATCTGCGATCTGCCATCTCTATCGCTACTCTATTCATATCAATTTACATTCCACAATTGTGATTTGCAGAATCAACGTATCTTCAAGCTCGCAAGCCCGATCAATACAAGAATCACCGTAATAATCCAAAACCGCACGATAATGCGCGGCTCAGGCCACCCTTTCAGTTCATAGTGGTGATGCAGTGGCGCCATACGAAAGATGCGCCGTCCCGTTAGTTTGAAAGAGGCCACCTGTAAAATGACTGACACCGTCTCCACCACAAAGACACCACCCATAATCAATAACACCAACTCCTGGCGCACAATGACAGCCAGCAGCCCCAACGCAGCTCCCAGCGCAAGCGCACCCACATCACCCATAAAGACCTGGGCGGGATAGGCGTTAAACCAGAGAAAACCCAATCCTGCTCCCACCATGGCACCGCAAAAAACAACGGCCTCACCCACTCCTGGCAGGAAAGGCACCATCAGATAATTCGAGAAGGAGGCATGGCCGGAGATATAAACAAAAACACCCAAGGCCCCTGACACCAGCACCGTAGGCATAATGGCCAGACCATCCAAGCCATCTGTCAGGTTGACTGCATTACTGCTGCCCACGATTACGAAGTAGCTCAGCACTACAAATCCGACAAAGCCAAGATCCACCACGATGTCTTTAACAAAAGGGATAATGAGTTGCGTTTCAGCCGGAAGAGAGGCCGTCGCATAAAGAAAGCAGGCGGCTCCAAATCCAGCAATAGATTGCCACAGATACTTATAACGAGCAGGCAATCCAACAGAGTCTTTTAGCGCTATTTTTTTATAATCATCAATAAAACCGATAGCGCCAAACATCAACGTCACTAGCATCAGCACCCAGACATATCGATTGCTCAGATCAGACCAAAGCAGGGTGCTCACCACTACTGCTACCAGTAACAGCGCACCACCCATAGTTGGGGTACCTGCCTTGGAGAGATGGCTTTGCGGCCCATCATCTCTGACCATCTGGCCAATTTGATGAAAGCTCAAACGGCGAATCATCACCGGTCCAACAACAAATGAGATAATCAACGCGGTCAGCACACCAAAGATGGCGCGCAGGGTCAGATACTGAACGACATTGAAGCCGCTGTGAAACTGGCTCAGATAATCGGCTAGATAGAGCAGCATTTCAGTCTTTGCCCCCCTCTAACAATGCATTCACCACCAATTCCATACACGCACTACGAGACCCTTTTATCAATACAGTATCACCTTTTGTTAACTGCTTTTTTAACGCGCCAATCAGCGCATCATGGTTTTGAAATAACTCAGCGCCCACACCAAAACCGCGAGCTGTAGCACCCGACAGCTCACCCAGGCAATAGAGGTTTTCAATCCCCGCCTGACATGCCTGCTGGCCCAACAGCTCATGCAACTGTTCTGACTTTGAGCCAAGCTCAGCCAGATCACCCAACACCAAAAAACGCCGTCCCGGCGCAGTGGACAATACGGCGACCGCCGCCTCCACCGAATCAGGATTGGCGTTATAGCTATCATCGATAATGCAAACCCCGCCCGCACCCGCAAGTGGTTGCAAGCGCCCCTGTACAGGTTGGAGGTTCATCAGTCCTTCACGGATTTGCTGCAAACTGACGCCCATTAGCTGGGTTGCCGCAATGGCTGCCAGTGCATTCATACGGTTGTGGCGACCTGCCAGCGGCAGATCAATCTCTATCTCACCTGCGGGCGTTTTCACTGGAAAGCGACTAATAAAACCTGATTCATTCCAATGCGTTTCAATAACTGCTTCAGGGCTGCTGACATCAGCCTCTGCTCGCATACCAAAGGTGCAAGTGGCTCTCTCGGCGGCCAATTCACGCCAAAGCTCTGCCCACTGGTCATCTGCATTGAATACAAACACCCCATCCTCTGCTAAGCCGGAGATAATCTCCGCTTTGGCTCGGGCTACCCCTTCAAGCGAACCAAAGCCTTCCAGGTGGGCGCGACCTGCATTGTTCAGCAGCGCAATATTTGGTCGTGCAATATCGCTCAAATATTTGATCTCACCGGGATGATTAGCCCCCAGTTCAACCACGGCATAGTCCTCATCCTGCAACCGCAACAGTGTCAGTGGCAGCCCAATGTCATTATTCAGGTTGCCAAGGGTAGCCAATGTCCGCCCTTGCAGGGAAAGGATGGCCGCAATCATCTCCTTTACGGTGGTCTTACCATTGCTGCCGGTTACCGCTACCACTTCAGCACTGCTGGCCTGACGCCAGTGTGCTGCCAACTCGCCCAATCCAAGCCGGGTATCGGCCACTTGAAGTTGCGGCAAGCTGCCTTCTACCTGGCGACTGACCATAGCAGCAGTTGCACCTTTGTTCCGCGCCTGGCTTAGGTGCTCATGGCCATCAAAATTTGGCCCCTGCAATGCGACAAACAGATCACCTTTTGAGAGGGTGCGACTATCGGTACTGACCGATGTAAAACGGGCATCTGTCCCAACAACCTGGCCATTAAGTAGTTTTGCCGTATCGGAAAGCGTGAAAGCGATCACTGGCTCTCCTTTTTGGTCAAGGCCTTCTGCACCTGTTCCCGGTCACTGAAATAGAGAGACAAGTCGCCACACTGCTGAGTCGTCTCATGCCCTTTGCCACTCACCAACACCAGATCTCCAGCAGCAGCCTCCGCTATTGCAGCGTTGATCGCCTCTGCTCGGTTGCGCTGCACCTTTATCGCATCTGAGCGAGTCACGCCTGACAGGATATTGCTGATAATCTGATCACCATCCTCGCTACGAGGATTGTCATCCGTCAGTACCACTTCATCACAGAGCCGCTCTGCGATAGCTCCCATCAGCGGGCGTTTGCCCTGGTCGCGGTCGCCTCCACATCCAAACAGACACAATAGACGGCCGGATACATGTGGACGAAGTGCTGTAATGGCCTGCTCCAGTGCATCCGGGGTATGGGCATAATCCACAACAACCAGAGGTTGATCTCCGCCGCCAAAGCACTCCATGCGGCCAGGCACCGTGTGCAATTTTGACAGCTGTTGAAGCGCCGATTCCATTGGCACATCGTGCGCTAATAAGACGGCCAATACCGCCAGAAGATTGCTGGCATTGAATCGACCTAAAAGCCTGCTTTCGAAAACTCCTGTTCCCCAGCTGCTCTCCAGCCGGATATGCATGCCTGTCTGTGTTGGCTCAATCTCACTGCCCCACACCCAACCTTTGACATGGCTTGGCAGGGGATATTCCGGGCGCGATAGTCCATAAACCACTGCCTGCACGGTTTCAGGCAATGTTTTCAATAAGGTCCAGCCGAATGAATCATCCAGATTCAGCATCGCACATTTCAACCCGGGGTATTCAAACAATCGTTGTTTGGCTGCTGCATAGCTTGCCATGTCGCCGTGAAAATCGAGATGATCCCGACTCAGGTTGGTCAATACCGCACAATCAAAATGAACTGCTGCCGCACGGCCTTGATCCAGTGCATGCGACGAAACCTCCATCGCAACAGCCTGCGCACCCTGCTCTCTCAAATCCGCCAGGAGGGATTGCAATTCCACCGGCTCAGGCGTGGTGTGACTGCCTGTCTGTAGCTGTCCTGGAAAGCCGTTACCCAGTGTGCCGATAATGCCGCAGGGCATACTGCTCTGTAGGGCCTCAGCTATAAATTGGCTGCAACTGGTTTTGCCATTGGTGCCTGTCACACCAATCATTTTCAAATCCCGACTGGGCTCATCATAAAAACGCGCAGCAATCTGGCTGACCTGTTGACTCAGTCCCTCCATTGAGAAAAGCGGAACAGCAATTTCAGTTGCCAAATCATCAATCTGGGTCTGCGGCCAATATCCACCCGGCTCGCACAAAATGGCTACAGCACCCTTTTCCAAGGCCTGCAGTACAAAATCCAGTCCATGATGCGTATCACCGGCACAGGCTATAAAAAGGCTGCCGGGTGTTACGCTGCGACTATCCAGCGTGATGCCAGAGATCGCGCGATCCTGGATAGGTGTTACCTTAACCTTGTGAAAGAGTAGCGTTGAAAGGTACCACTGACGATTGATCAATTGAGCCGCCATCATGGTTGCACCATCCCACCCGCAAGCCTTACTCCGGGTGTCTCTATGGCATCAGGTGCAATATTCAGCAAACGCAGAGCGCCCGCCATAATATTTGAAAATACGGGAGCTGCCACCTGCCCGCCATAAAACTTGCCTGCCGATGGCTCATTCAACATCACCACCATCGCCAATCGAGGATCGCTGGCTGGTGCAAATCCTGCAAATACCGCTAGATATCGCTTATCTGCATAGCCGCCTACTATCGATTTTTTTACCGTACCCGTTTTGCCCGCTACTCGGTAGCCAGCTACAGCTGCAGCTGGTGCTGTCCCCTCAGTTGAAACAACTGATTCCAACATCAGACGCATGGCATCGGTAGTCGCTTTGCTCAAAACTCGCTTACTTTCAGGCGTCTCCTTTTGACGCAATAGCGATGCGGAATGCAGCATGCCATCCGCCGCCAGTACACTGTAGGCCTGTGCAAGCTGTAGCGGAGTAACGGAGATGCCATAACCAAAAGAGAGCGTGGCCTGATCAATTTCTGCCCACTGGCGATATGAGGTCAGCTGCCCTGCTGATTCGCCAGGAAAGCTAACAGCGCTAGTCTGCCCAAAACCCAATTCCGAATAAGCCTTCCAAAGCTCTTCCTGCGGCAAATCCAATGCAATCTTGCTCACACCCACATTGCTGGATTTGCGAATAACGCCCGCCACATCCAACATGCCGTAATTATGAACATCCTTCACCAGTGACCGACCCACACGCAGAGTGCCCGGTGTCGTATCAATAGGTGTGGCCGCAGTCACCTGCCCCAACTCAATGGCCGCAGAAACCGCAAAGGGCTTCATGGTTGAGCCAGGCTCAAAGACATCCGTCAATGCGCGATTCCTCAGCACCCCACCACGACCACTACGAGAGCCATTTGGGTTATACGAGGGTTGATTGACCATGGCCAACACTTCACCTGTACGGACATCCAGAATGACAGCTGAGCCTGAGCGCGCTTTATGTTGCTGCACAGCGCCCTTTAACTCTCGATAAGCCAAATACTGTAGCCGCCGATCCAAACTGAGTTCCAGCGTTTTCCCTGGGCTTGGCGCACGGATATTTTCAATATCCTTCACAATTCGGGCACGCCCATCCCGCAGCACTCTTTTGGCTCCAGGTTTGCCCGTCAGCCACTCATCGTAAGCCAGCTCTATACCTTCCTGACCATGATCATCCACATCGGTAAAACCAATAACATGAGCAAACACTTCACCATCTGGATAGTAACGACGGTACTCACGCTGCAAACCAATACCATTAAGATCTCTTTCTTGAGCTAGCTTCATGACCTGCTCAGCCACATCAGGATTTGTCCGTCTTTTCAAATAGACAAAACCCCGGTCACTGTAACGGGCCAATAAGCGGCGCAGTTCATCCTGATTTTTACCTAATATTTTTTCCAGTCGGGCCAGCGTCTGTCTGTCTGGACGCAGCTGTTTTGGGTTGGCCCAAATAGAATCTACTGGCGTGCTTATAGCGACCGGCTCACCATTACGGTCAGTGATCATCCCTCTATGAGCAGGCATCTCAACCACACGCAGATGGCGACGCTCTCCTTCATGCTGGAGAAAATCAGTTTCCAGCACATGCTGATCCACTGCTCTTGCCACCAACACCACCAACGAAACAGCAAGCAAGCCCAACAGCGTACGCCGCCGACCAGCATAACTTGGCAGCTCTAGCACAATCTGTTTTTGCGCCTGACCTGCGCATTTTTTTCGTTTAGTAGTGGCCATAATCAGGGAGTGATAATCACAACCTCTTGCGCTACTGGCATGTGCATATCCAATTTTTTATGGGCAAGGCGTTCGACTCGCCCATGCGTACCCCAAGTACTTTGTTCTAGCTGCAATCTGCCCCACTCAATATCCACTGCATCCCGCTCAGACAACAGCACCTGAAGCTCTACAAAATATTTCCGGCTAATATATTTGGCATAAACCACCCCGATGCCCGAGGCCAGCACAGCCAACAGCAGAAACCCCATCAACGCAGTCTGACCATATTTCATAGTGGTCGCTCCGCTACACGCAACACGGCACTTCTGGCTCTGGGATTTTGACCCACTTCAGCCTCTGATGGACGAATTGCTTTGCCAATCAATTTCAAACGCGGGCAAAGCTGGTTTTGCATAACCGGCACACCCACAGGAAAATCGTCGCCACGCGCATGATCACGCATAAAACGCTTTACAATTCGATCTTCCAAAGAGTGAAAACTAATCACAACCAGACGACCACCAGGCGCTAACACATGCAGCACCTGCTCAAGACAATCATTAAGATCATCCAGCTCTCTATTAATAAAGATGCGGATTGCTTGAAAGCTCCGAGTCGCTGGATTGCGGCCAGGCTCTTTTACTGGATTGGCTTGCGCAATAATGGCTGACAGCTGCCCTGTCGTATCAATTGGGGCTTCCTGACGCGCTGTCACAATGGCGCGAGCAATGCGCTTGGCAAAACGCTCTTCACCATAGGTTTTTAATACCTGGGTAATCTCACGCTCTTCAGCTTGAGCCAACCAGTCAGCCGCACTCATGCCGCTCGTCGTATCCATGCGCATATCCAAAGGACCATCTTGCATGAAGCTAAACCCTCGTTCCGCTGTATCCAGCTGAGGAGATGACACACCAAGATCAAGCAATATGCCATCGATCTTGCCGGTCAGATTATGCCGATCAGTCAGCTGATTCAGCATGGCAAAAGAACCCTGTTCAATAATAAAACGACTATCATTCGAAAAAAGACGAACACTTGACTCAATCGCAGCCAGATCTTTGTCAATCGCTAACAGACAACCCTTTGAACCAAGCGCCTGCATAATCAACTTGCTGTGACCTCCTCGTCCAAAGGTGCCATCCAGATAGCACCCGGATTCCTTTATATTCAGCGCCGCTACTGCCTCATTCAGCAGTACCGTCTGATGAGCCTGGGTATCCTCCATGGCTCAGATCGAGAGTGTTTCCAGATCAGTCGGCAGATCCAACTGCTCTAAATCTGTCTCCTGCCACTCATCCAGCTGGCTGTTCCAACACGCCTCATCCCACAATTCAAATTTGTGTCCCTGGCCAATCATCACAGCCCGCTTTTCCAGGCCGGCATAATTGCGCAGTGGTGTCGGTATCAAAATGCGCCCCTGGCCATCCATCTCAACCTCAGTAGCATTACCCAACAACATGCGCTGTAAACGACGGGCAGCTTTATTAAAGGAGGGAAGCTTCACCAGTTTGCGTTCAATCTCCTGCCACTCAGGCAGCGGGTAGATAAGCAGGCAGTGATCTGTATCCACAGTGACTACCAGCTGTGACGCGCAGCAAGACTCCAGGCACTCCCGAAAACGTGTCGGAATTGCCATGCGGCCTTTCGCATCTAAGCTGATATTGTTAACACCACGAAACAAACGAGCATCTCCCCAAATGATGGTTATCCATTTTTAACCACTTATCCCCACTTTCCACCAACTTTAGACACCAATCACCATAGTGTCAAGGTGAAACAAGAAAAACATCCTTTAAAGACAGGGACTTAGAAAAGAATACCCGACAAAAAACGCAGGCAAATAAGATGACAAAAAACAGCCTGATATGAGAGCTACTTAATGTAGATTGTTAAGATGCAGGATTGTAATTCCTATTCAGGAACTAAAAGAGAGGAAAATTCGTACAAAAAAGTGAGAGTCGGCCTGTAAGCCGGGTTCTGTCAAGAATGGTCATTCATCTAGGATGCACGTCGCCATGCACCTCAAGCAACCTACCCGGGAACCGTGCGAACCACACGTTACAGCCGAAGCTGCCTGTTCCCCTATTTGGTCTTGCTCCAGGTGGGGTTTACCCTGCCACTGATGTTGCCACCAGCGCGGTGCGCTCTTACCGCACCATTTCACCCTTACCAGCCGAAGCTGGCGGTATATTTTCTGTGGCACTTTCCGTAGGCTCGCGCCTCCCAGGCGTTACCTGGCACCTCGCCCTATGGAGCCCGGACTTTCCTCCGTTTGCGAAAACGGCGACCATCCGGCCAACTCTCACGAGCACGATAATGTCACTTTCCCACCAGCGCAAGCTATTTTCTCCATCAACACCATTTACACTAAACTGGCTATATATTCAGCCACGCAACTTTGTGCTCCATTCACCCATGACTACTGGCAGAACCAGAATGCCTATATACTAGGCGTATATTCATGCTCAAAGCCCACCGGATTACTTTATGAGCAACATTGACCTGCACAACCCAGACTATTACATCAACCGTGAACTCAGCCTTCTGGCATTCCATCATCGTGTGCTGGCGCAGGCAGAAGATGAAAATCTACCCTTGCTGGAGCGCCTGCGCTTCGTATGCATTGCAAGCTGCAATCTCGATGAATTTTTTGAAATTCGCGTTGCGGGGTTAAAAGAGCAGGCCACCTACGGCTCAGTTCAAACAGGGCTGGATAACGCACTGCCTCATGACACACTCAGGCAGATCAGTGGCAAAGCACATAAGATTGTAGAAGATCAATACCGCATGCTGAATGAAGTGCTGCTTCCCGCCTTGGAGCAGGAGGGCATTCATTTTTTACGCCGCAACCAATGGAATGCAGATCAGTCAAAATGGATACGCCAGTTTTTTGAAGAGGAACTGCTTCCCACGCTAAGCCCTATTGGGCTGGACCCTGCGCATCCTTTTCCGCGCATTCTAAACAAGAGTCTTAATTTTATTATCTCACTCAAAGGAAAAGATGCTTTTGGGCGTGAGAGCGGCATGGCTGTCGTACAGGCTCCACGCGCACTACCCCGTATTATCGCCTTGCCAAAATCAGATGATACAAACAGACAGGATTTCGCTTTTCTTTCATCCATTATTCACGATCACATTGACGATCTGTTCCCCGGCATGAAGGTAACCGGCTATCATCAGTTCCGACTTACCCGAAACAGTGACCTATTTGTTGACGAAGAAGAGATAGTCGATCTCAAACGCGCTCTGGAGGGTGAGCTGCCTGCACGCCGCTATGGTAATGGCGTACGCCTTGAGGTTGCTGATAACTGTCCGGCAAAGATTGCTGATTTTCTACTCAAGAAGTTCAATCTAGTACAGGATGATCTCTACCAGGTAAATGGACCGGTCAACCTGAACCGCCTGATGGCGCTACCTGATCTTGTTGATCGCCCTGACCTCACTTTTCCTGGTTTCGTGCCAGGGCTACCTGGAAAACTCACGCCCAACAACAATATGTTTGAGGCGATCTGCAATGATGACATCCTGCTGCATCACCCCTTTGAATCCTTCACACCTGTTGTTGATCTGCTATTACAGGCCGCAAAAGATCCTGATGTCATTGCTATCAAGCAGACCCTCTATCGTACTGGCCCAGACTCAGTGCTGGTAGATGCCCTGGTAGAAGCTGCTCGCAAGGGTAAAGAGGTGACCGTAGTAGTTGAGCTGCGCGCCCGTTTTGATGAAGAGGCCAATATTAAACTTGCTACTCGCTTGCAAGAGGCGGGGGCGCATGTCGTATACGGTGTTGTGGGTTTCAAAACCCACGCCAAAATGCTCATGATTGTAAGACGGGAGAGAAAAAAATTACGCCGCTATGTACATCTAGGCACCGGCAACTACCATGCACGAACCGCAAGAATTTATACCGATTATGGCCTACTTACCTGTAACCCGGATATAGGTGAAGATGTACATAAAATGTTCCTTCAACTTACCAGTCTGGGACGTGGTGCCAAACTAAAAAAGCTGCTCCAATCACCCTTCTCACTGCATAGCGGAATGATTGAACGCATTGAGCGTGAAGCTGAGCATGCAAGAAGCGGAGGATCTGCCCGCATCATTGCAAAAATGAACGCCTTGGTAGAGCCAAAAATCATCCGGGCACTCTATCAGGCATCCCAGGATGGTGTGAAGATCGATCTAATTATTCGTGGCGTATGTTGTCTGCGCCCAGGCATCGAAGGTATCTCAGAAAATATTCGCGTTCATTCCATCGTAGGGCGGTTTTTAGAGCATACCCGCGTATTCTATTTTCTTAATAATGATCAACCCGAAACATTTTGCTCCAGCGCCGACTGGATGAATCGCAATATGTTCCGGCGTGTTGAGGCGTGCTTCCCTATCGATAACAAACAGCTACAAAAGCAGATCATAACCGACCTGGAGCTATACCTATCAGACAATATCCAGGCATGGATTCTTGACAGTGATGGCAACTATACGCGACAGCACCCCAGTGATAACGATAAACCTATCTGCGCCCAAACCAAACTACTAAAACAGATGGCTGAGAAGTGCTAGCCACACCCTATTTTTGCAGCCAAGATCTGTTGAAAGCTTAACTTAAGCAGCCTCTTTCAGATGGCGTTGGATAAGTAGAACCAAGTCATCTGACATAATAGGTTTTGTTGCAACCTCATCCATACCGGCTATCAGACACTCCTTCTTCATCTCATCTGACAACGTTACCGATAGCGCGATTACAGGCATATGGCCACCCGCCTCACTGGCGCGGTAAGCCCGAATAAAACCCAAGCCATCAAGGCGTGGCATATGCAGATCAACAAATGCAATCTGATATTGATTATTCTCTATCAGCTCCAATGCAGCTTGTCCGTCCTTTGCCACTGTCACCTGAAAACCATTATTAACCAGAATCGTTTCCAACACCTTGGCATTAATCTCATTATCTTCTGCAACAAGAACATGAATGCCTCTATCCTCAACCACCGCGGGTTCACCCTGCTGTTCATTGGCACCCTGTGTTTCATGCTGGCTTGGTAATAATGCCTGATCCATCTGAAACCAAAGCTGGTCAGGGATAAACGGCTTCATCAACAGGCATTTTTGTGGCAAATCATAGAGCGATTGGCGAAGACTGTAACCAAGATAAACAATAGGCAGATCCTGCCGGGAAAGTCCGTGCACAATTGTGCCTATTCTCGAAAAATCCTGCTCTTGAGGCGAATCAGCAATTATCACCAAATCCAAGGCTTCCCGTTGATTTGCCGCTGAGACTGCATCACGTAAGCCGCCAATAGTTCTGGCTGTTCGACACTGTGCGCCCACCTCTTTGCAGGCATCCACTATTACTGCAAGACTGGTGGCATTGGTTTCAAATATCACCACATTCAATCCATTGAGGGTTGGATAGTGCTGCTTTTTTGATTCCGCACCAAACCTCAACAGAGGCAACTTAACCCAAAAACAGCTGCCTTTATTTAAGGTACTCTGCACGCCAATCTCTCCTCCCATGAGGTAGGTTAGATGTTGTGCAATAGCAGTTCCCAGCCCTGTGCCACCGAAACGCCGGGTGGTTGATACATCCACCTGGGCAAAACGATCAAACAATGTAGCAAGCGCATGCTCTGGAATACCAATACCTGTATCAATAACCTCAAGATAAAGATAAGAGTCAGCCATATCACCATCTGCTGTTCGCAATTGAGCACGTAGCAACACTTCACCCTTGTGGGTAAACTTAATGGCATTACCTAGAAGATTGAACAGTATCTGTCGCAAACGCAGTTCATCACCTCGAATCATCCGCGGCAATTGCCCATCTATCTGACATATCAATTCTAATTTTTTACTCAATGCCTGGCTCATCAGACTAGAGCAGGCCCCCTGCAAAAGAGTACGAACCTCAATAGGAGCAGACTCCAGGTCAATCCTGCCTGACTCAATCTTGGCCATATCCAGTACATCATCAACCAGCGCGCCCAAATGGCTTGAAGATTTCGAGATTGATTCAACATAATCTCTCTGGTCATGTGCCAACTGTGTCTCCTGTAGCAAACTAACCATACCGGCAATGCCGCTCAAAGGAGTGCGCAATTCATGCGTCATGGTTGAGAGGAATTCGCTTTTAACTTGATTCAGCCGTTCCGCCTCAGCCCGAGCCTCACGCAATCGTTGCAATAACGAGTGCTGGTAAAGTGGCAGCAACAACAGAGACAGTACTAAGAAAAACGCCTCAAAAGTATATTCCTGCCAACCATCCATCAAGGTCAGCAGCAGACTATATGATGCAAGACTCAACAGCGAAGCCACTGTAAGATGGGCTTTACCATAACGGGTGCCTTGCGAGATGAAGATCCAGATATAGAGTAGGAAAAAAGGGCTAATGACCTCATTGGTCAAAAAGATTGAAAAGCTGGTAGCGCTTATATCAATAAGTACTGAAAAATAACGCCGCGCTTCCCAAACTGCGCGATAAACGATGCTAATGAGCAGGCCACAAAAAATGACAAAATAACTTCCAAACAGCCAATAGTAGTAAGTTTCAACAACCTGGTAGTAATGGGAAAGACCGCCAAGGCCAATAAAAGTCGCAGCAAACAGCCAGATTGACAAACGAATCAGCGAAGCCTGAAACTCTTGATTAGCTCGCAATTCAGGTTTTAGTATTCGATCCAACATAGATGAAATTTCTTATATAGACCTAAAATTCAAGACATATTACCAGATCAACCACAACTACTCGTGAATAAAGAAAAACGCACCATCATCTTCCAGCGTCTACAGTCTGGCAACCCTGCACCTCGCTCTGAGCTTAATTACAGCACACCTTTTGAGTTGCTCATTGCTGTCATCCTCTCTGCGCAAGCTACCGACAAAGGCGTCAATAAAGCCACCACCCACCTTTTCCCCGTAGCCAATACTCCAGAAGCCATATATGCATTAGGTGAGAAACGGCTAAAGGATTACATAAAAACCATTGGTCTTTTCAACAGCAAAGCCACAAACATTATCAAAACCTGCCAGATACTAAAAACCCAATTCAACAGCAAGGTTCCGGAGAACCGGGATGACTTGGAATCTTTGCCCGGCGTTGGACGTAAAACAGCCAATGTCATGCTAAACACTGCCTTTGGCCAACCCACTATGGCTGTTGACACCCATGTCTTTCGAGTCGCCAACCGCACTCGAATTGCCCCTGGAAAAACTGTGCTGGAAGTGGAAAAGCGATTACTGCGTCTGGTACCTGCTGAATTTCTAATGGATGCGCACCACTGGCTTATCCTCCATGGCCGCTACACTTGCATAGCACGCAAACCCCGCTGTGGTTCCTGCATCATTGAAGATTTATGCGAGTACAATAAAAAAATATACGCAGATACATAACCACTGTAAAAAATACCCTAATTGACCTTCAGGCACTCTACTCAACCAACGAGATTTGGTCATAATCAGGGAAAAACCATATAAGCAATTTACCTACTTGGCTAAAGAAAACACTAATAGACGGTATAAGCCAATACGCGTAGATTTACCTTCCCCAGGGAGAAGGAGGAGGAAGAAAGGCCAAGCTTTTCACAAGGACGGACTTTACACAAAGGGACTCTGTAAGCTTTACCAGTTGGCACATGGATGTGCCTTCCATAATCACGCATCAACCTCTACAAGCAGTTTTATAACCAGCACGACACACTTGATGATACGGCCACCAATTCATATCCCAGTAGAAACAAGAGAGAGAGAAAATGTCGACCATAGATTACCCAATCTGCCTCTTGAACTCTTTAACAAAGACAACCTGAAATAGCGCCACTTTTCACTCAAATATTAAATAATATTTTTATTATGCCCATAGCAACTGCAATAGTCATAAATAATGGCAAGGCACCAGCCCCCACACCAACTTGGGGTAAAAACATAGTTGCCATCACCGCATCTACAACCCCATCACTCAAGCAGTCAGAAACAATATCACAGGATAATATTCAGCCGTTAGATATAAGCAGCGAAGAGCTCGCCATACTAAACAAATTAACAGCAACACCCTCTGGCACTTGGTTTGAATACAAGATCAATGGATGCAATAAAAGGCGACAAATAAAACTTTCCTGGTACAGCCCAACAATCAGGCAATATATATTTGTTGGCCCAAATGGCATGCAAATCGCCAGCCTGTCTGAACGCACACTTGCTCATGATCTATACACTGGAAGTGCCAGAATCTTAGAACATACCAGCACCCCATTTATCAGCCGCGTCCTCAATACAATTCTCAGAAAACTAAAACAAGCTACTGGCGTAACCCATACCACAACAACAAGTCAGCACCAGAACCCAAAGCACTACACCCAAACAGCGGAAAGCACAAAAAAATGCATACACACTTAAAGAGACTGTCAGCAATGGAACACCGCTATAATAAGCGTCTACCCGCTACTATTGAAGTGATGATCTGTGACGAGCACAAACTCCCAGCAATTCATTTTAAAACCGACAACGTAGGGGTGGGAGGCCTATTCATCAAAACAGCATCTAAACCATTTAGCATAGGTACACTGCTAGATGTTCTATTTGAATTAGAATGGAGCCGCCGCTACAAAAAGCCCCGCCGTTATCACTTTCCAGCAAGAGTGGTACATAGATCCAAAGAGGGTGTTGGATTGATGTTTTTTGAAACAACGACTGAAACCACACTCGCTTGGCAACAAATAATATACCGGGCCACCCAACTTCAGTTTTCCACCAAAATGAGATAATACGACAACCAGTTGCACCAACTGGCTTAACAATGGTCCATTCCGCAAGAAATTTTTTGCCAGAAAACCTTGATGGCATATCTACTAGTTATAGCCAACTCTTAAGATCTCCCTACCAAAGGTAATCAATAACCCTGCCAGCTTTTGCACTTATTTTATTAAAGAGTATCTTATCTCTACTGGTATCCAACACATGCCTAAGCCATCATTCCAAAAAACACGGAGCAGTTAATCAAATCTTGAGGATTTTACAATATGGGGATTATAGGTGACTAACAAGCTGCAACCATCTGCCGTAGACAAGCGTGACAACTATAGGCGGCTCAGCAAAGCGGAGCTAGATCAATGCCTCAACACCCTGTTGGCAGAAACACCGGCCACCACCCAGGCCAACGAGTTGCAGCAGCTGCTGCATGAGTTACATGTACATCAGATTAAACTGGAACTCCAAAACCGGGCATTGTGTGAATCCCAGATAAAACTGGAAGAAGCCCACGACCGCTTCGCCAATCTCTATGATTTCGCCCCAGTTGGCTGCCTGACACTCACGGCCAAAGGCAGCATCTTCGAAGCCAACCTGCGCGGTGCTGCCATGCTGGGCTGTGAGCGTTCACGGCTGACTGACATGCCGCTTACACTATTACTGGCACAGGGTGAGAGCCGCATCCTGTTTGAACATCTGACACAAGTGTTTCAAACAACAGCCAAGATTGTGCATGAACTCAGGTTAAAGCCCATCGATGGCATATCCAGGATTGTGCGCATTGAAAGTATTGCAGTTCTGGACAATGACGGTAGCGCCAAACACTGTCACAGTGTATTGGTCGACATTACCAGACAAAAACAGACTGATCTGGCACTGCGTACTGAACATGCCCTAACACAATGTTATCTCAATACTATTGAAACCATCATTGTAGTCCTGGATGGAGAGGGCCAAATCACACTGATCAACCGCAAAGGATGCGAACTATTCGGTTATAGCGAACAGGAGTTGCTCGGTAAGAACTGGTTTGAGTTCTGTTTGCCCCAATCAGAAGTGTCAAAAAATACCTTTGAAGTTTTTAAAGCCATCATGGCAGGTCATGCTCAGGAGCTTGAGTATCATGAAAACAGCATTGTTAACCGTGCAGAGGAGGAGCGGTTAATCGCCTGGCGCAACAGTTGTCTCTACGATGCTGACGGTAACATTACAGGCTCTCTCAGGGCAGGTGAAGATATTACTGAGCGCAAGCAAGCCGAATCGTTATTAGAAGGACAGCGCCAAGCACTTGAACTAATGGCGCAGGGCGCCTCTCTTAAAGATGTATTAACAAGTCTGACAGTAACAGGAGAGTCATTAACCCCAACTCTGTACTGCTCTGTGCTGTTGCTGGACAAAGAGAGTAACTCTCTACACCTTGTCGCCGCTCCCAATCTACTGAGCTATTATCAAGAGTCCACTCGCAGAGAAGGAGTTACCGTTGACAATATTGCCTGCGGTAAAACTGCTCTAACGGGTGAACGGGTGATCATGACAGATATCCAAAACCATCCGCATTGCAATATCTGCTACGAAGTGGCATATAAAGCTGGTCTTCACACCTGTTGGACAGAGCCGATCACCTCCCCCAGCGGTGTGGTGCTTGGCCTTTTTATCACCTACCACGACAAGGCATGGGCACCAACACCTGCAGAACTTGATTTAACCGAAGGCCTGGCACGCCTCGCAGGCATTGCCATTGAACGCATGCAAAGCAAGGCACTGGCCCAGCAACACCAAACTGAACTAACCCACATGGCACGCACTAACATCATGGGGGAGATGGCCGCTGGCCTGGCACATGAATTAAACCAGCCACTGGCGGCAATCACTACCTTTACTGGGGCCGCTATGAGAATGCTGGATGCTGGCATCCAAAGGCCAGATAAGCTGAATGAAGCACTACAGGGCGCACATGATCAGGCCATGCGCGCAAGTGAGATCATTCGCCATACCCGGCAACTGATTCAAAAACGTGCTCCACAGAAAAAAAAGAATGACCTGAATGCGCTAATCAAACAGGTCATTGGATTCATCAAATTTGAAGCACAAGCAAGGGGCATCAAATTTAAAACCGAGTTGGATGCAGAGCTACCCCTGGTAACCAGCGATAGCATTCAGATCGAGCAAGTACTGCTGAATCTACTACGCAATGCTGTGGATGCCACACCATCCACTAAGGGCAAACCTCAAACAGTGATTATTGAATCCGGTCTAAATGATGAGGGGTGGGTGCAGATCAGCGTAACTGATAAGGGCTGCGGCATGAGTGAGAAGATGCTATCACATATCTTCAAACCCTTTTCAACCACCAAAGGCTCAGCCGGTATGGGCATGGGGCTATCCATTTGCCGTTCCATCATGGAGGATCACGGCGGATGCTTATGGGCAGAGTCTGAGCTGGGCCGTGGGTCACGCTTTTATCTGACCTTACCATTAACCATCAAATGAAATAGGGGTTAGCATGGAAGCTACTATCTTTATTATTGATGATGATCAGGCAGTGCGTGATGCACTTACGCTACTATTTGAAACTGAAGAGATGGCAGTGGAAGCCTATGCCTCAGCCGAAGCCTTTCTTGATGCCTACAAGGCTAACCGCCCAGGCTGCCTGCTGCTGGATATCCGCATGCCTGGCATGAGCGGGCTGGAACTACAGCAAGCACTCACAGCCAGACAATTGCGCATACCGATCATCTTTATTACCGGCCACGGCGATATCGCCATGTCAGTACAAGCCATCAAGGCCGGTGCACTTGATTTCATCGAAAAACCATTTAACGACGAGCTGTTGTTAAATCGTGTGCGAGGCGCCATTGCTTACGATCTGCGCTACCGTCAAGAAGCCAAGGAGAGACAGGCTGCTCTACTCATAAGAGAAGAGAAGGCACAAGAGACGCTGCACTCCATCGGCGATGCCATCATCACCACCAACACCAGTGGCAATGTCGAGTATCTCAACCCCATTGCAGCACAGTTAACAGGCTGGGCAGCCCACGAGGCATATGGCCAGCCGCTTGACCAGATATTCAACATCATTAATGAGCACAGTGGCAAACCCATCGATATTACGCTGAATAACTGTATCCAGCTGGGCAATCCCATCAGACTGGCGAGTGATACCCTGCTGATCAGTCGGAATGGCGAGCAGTTTGCAATAGAGGACTCAGCAGCTCCCATCCTCAACAGCCATGAAGAGCCATTGGGAGTCGTGATTATATTCAAGGATGTCACTGAACAGCGGCAAAAAACCAAAGAGCTGATCCATCACGCTACGCATGACCCACTAACCGGTCTAGTCAATCGACGCGAATTTGAACACCGCCTGGAGCGCGCTATAACCGCTAGCAAAGCACATTCAGCGCAGCATGTACTCTGTTACATCGACCTGGATAATTTCAAACCTGTAAATGACAGAGCCGGCCATGCCGCCGGCGATGAACTACTACAGCAGGTCGTCACCCTCCTCATGGGGAAGGTACGCTTCCGAGACACGCTGGCTCGGTTGGGTGGCGACGAATTTGCCCTGCTACTGGATAATTGCCCACTACAGAAGGCCTACGAAATTGCCTCCGAACTGGTGGCCGAAATCAAGAATTACCAATTTGTTTGGCAGGATCAGCCTTTTCAGATTGGAGCCAGCATCGGCTTGGTCGCCATAGATGGCACAGCTGATAGCGTATCAGACTTTCTGAACCAGGCTGACACTGCCTGCTATATGGCCAAACACCAAGGCGGCAACCAGGTACAAATTTATAAAGAGGGAGTGGAGGCATTAGCACAGCACCACGGCGAGGTCATACATATTGCCACCCTCTCCAACGCCTTGGAGCAGGATCGCCTTCTTCTCTATAAGCAACCCATTATCTCACTCTTACCCGATCATAAAACAATAACTCGCCATGAGCTCTTGGTCAGGTTAGTGAATGCACAGGGTAAAATTATATTACCAGGGGCCTTTATTCCCGTTGCAGAACGTCATGGTCTGATGGCCGCTATCGACCGCTGGGTCATCCGCACGGCATTTCAAAACTACAACACGCTATTTACAGAAACCAGTGCCGCTGGGATTGCGATTAACCTATCAGGCAATTCACTTAACGATGACTCACTGCCAGAATTTATACGCCAGCAGTTTGCTGAATCATCACTGCCCAAAGAACAGGTCTGCTTTGAGATCACCGAGGCTGCAGTACTGCAAAATCTTAAGCAGGCCAGTCTCTTTGCTGAAACCATGAAGGGTGAAGGCTGCCGCTTTACGCTGGATAGGTTCGGTAGTGGTATATCCTCTTTCAGCTATCTTAAAAAGCTACCTGTGGATTACATTAAAATTGAGGGCAGCTTTGTTTGCGGCATGTTACAAAATCCTGTCGATCACGCCATGGTGGAAGCAATCAATCACATCGGTCACAGCATGGGCATTCACACCATTGCAGAATGGGTAGAGAGTGACGCTATCATCCGGCGTTTAACCGAGCTGGGGGTAGACTATGCGCAAGGCTATGCGCTAAGCTCTCCTCGTCCCATGCTAGGCCTCCACGCCTAAAAAGGGTACTGTTTTTCGTATTAAGAATCGCTTTTACACGCTGCCAATAAAACGCCATTTTTACAGGCTCAATTTAATCTGTAGGCAGGAACAAAGGAGAAGCCCTCAAGGAGAGAGTAAAGCAAGGTAGAAGGCATTGCCGGAGAATAGTAGTTAAAAGCAGCATAAGTCATAGCGTTTCTGAATGAGCACTCAATTATAACGATAAGAAGGAATTACACGTGCAATCAGATACAACAGTCCATATCGTTGACGACGATGAGGCGATACGCCAATCGCTAACACTATTATTACGATCAGTAGACATCAACGTACAGAGTTACGACTCTGCACAGGCTTTTCTCGATGTTTTTGATGCAACCAAACCGGGCTGCCTGTTACTGGATATTCGTATGCCGGCAATGAGCGGCTTGGAACTCCAGCAAGAACTCAAGCAAAGAAAAATCCAGATCCCAGTAATTATTCTCACCGGCCATGCCGATGTGGCACTGGCTGTCCGCGCCATGAAGGCCGGCGCCATGGACGTTATTGAAAAACCATTTCATGATCAAGATCTGCTCGACAGCGTCTCCAAAGCACTTGCAAATAGTGTCGCAATTCTTCAAGCACAGCAGAAACAAATTAAATTTCTGGAGCGTGCCAGTATGCTTTCACCCAGGGAACAGGAGATCATGAATATGTATATTGAGGGCAAGTGTGGCAAGGCCATTGCGGCAGATCTCAACATCAGCCCAAAAACAGTGAATGTTCACCGTGGCCATATATTGGAAAAAATGCAAGTCAGAACGATGATCGAACTTGTGCATTTGGCTATGCCAAATAAGCTATAAAAGCATTGCTATCTAAATTAGCGCTTGCCAGTAGGGTAATACAACAGGCACCTAGTTTTTAACCGCCATCGCTACGGTATACACCTTCCCTTGCTTTACTTTTTTATAATTACCAAACACCTCTTTAAATGCCCGACTCACAAATTTGCGCAACCCTGAAATAGTCACCACATAGATACGCCCACCTGGATTGAGGCGGGCCAATGCATCATAAAAATAGAGGTAATAAAGCTCTTTGCCCGTCTTAGCTGGCAGGTTTGAAACAATCAGGTCAAAATTCCTTTCACCCACCTGGTTAAAGCCGTTGCTTAAAAAGATTTCCGTATTATCAAGTTTGTTCAACCGAGCATTTCGTTGACTGTACTCAATAGCTACAAAATCCTTATCTACCAGCAGATGTTTTCCTTTGGGTGCCAGCTTGGCCATAGTCAATCCCAGCGGCCCATAACCACAACCTAAATCAATGGTGTCATCATCTTCGTTGATATCCAACATATCCAGCAGCAGCAGGCTGCCTTCATCGACATTCTTAGGTGAGAACAGCCCCCAAGTCGTATGAAACTTGAAGTCATGCCCACATAATTTTTCCGAGAACACAATGTCTTCCCGTAGCTGATTTAGATACTCTTGCGTTGCAGGAGGTAAATTGTTGTTCATATATTCAATACCGCTTCTATAATTGATCATGTAGATTGTGACAGAATTAGATTAGAAATCCTGCAAAATCCTACAATATCAGCCAGGATTTACTCTCCCGGCATCATAAAACAGGCATAACGCCGTAAATAACCAAACTAGGGAGCCCACCCAACAGTGGCCGAAGAAAAAACTACAATCCAACAGTGGGTCAATGAGATCACGTCAGAGGATATGCCTGTATTCAGCTATACGACGCGAACAATCATCAACATGTCAAAGGATGATAACTCAACAATATCAGACTTGACCCAAGTTATTCTTCAGGATCCTACAATGACTGCCCGCATACTGACGCTGGTCAACGCAGTCTTCTATAATCCCCGAGGAAAGGCCATCAGCACCATCAGCCGGGCCATTATTTTGCTGGGGCTAGAGGCGGTTTGTAACATCTGCCTCACTCTCAAACTGATCGACACCCTGGTCAAAAAGCCCAATCAAGCACGATTGACCAAAGAGATGGGGCTTTCCATTCATGCTGCAGTGCAGGCACGAAATATCGCACGGGAACGCGGAGACAAAGAGCCAGAAGAGGTCTTTGTTGCCACACTGCTCATGCGTATCGGCAACATGGCCTTTTGGTGTTGCGACAATGAATCAACTGACGCTTTGAATCAAGCCCTGAAAGAATCTGATGAGCCGTCCGAAAAAATCGAAAAAGAGGTGCTTGGGTTTTCACTGCGCGAACTAACAACATCACTCACCAAAGAGTGGGGATTGGGGCAAATGCTGCAAGATGCGCTGGGGAACCAAGTGAGCGCTGGCGCAAGAGTTCAAAATGTTATCTATGGCAATGAACTAGCCAAAGCGGCAGACAAAGACTGGGAAAGCGATGAGATGCAAGTGCTCTCTGAAAAAGTGGCATCCCTGGTTGGACAACCCGTCGAAATAATCACCGACATCCTGCATGACAGCGCCAAAGATGCCGCTATGATTGCCTGCACCTATGGCGCAACAAGTGCAGCCAAGGCCATTCCTCTTCCTCCTGAACTCAAGAATAAAGTGCAGTTGATTGAAGAAGTAGGAGCAGAAGAGCCTGATTTCCCCGAAGCCGATCCCAAGCTGCAAAAGAACATTCTCAACGACATCAAAGCCCTGATCAAAGAAAACCCAACCTTCAGTGGTCTGCTGGAGATGGTGCTGGAGGGCATCTATCGCGGCACCGGCATGGATCGCACACTGTTTGCCCTAATGACACCCGATCACAAATCACTGGCGGCAAAATATGCGCTGGGGCCAAACCGGCAATATTTCACAGACAATTTTCACTTTACCCTGAGCAAAGTGAGCCCCAACATTTTCCTCTACACCATGGCAAAAAAAGAGTGCCTCTGGGCCAAATCAGATAAGCAGCACCCTCTGGCCAACCTCATCACAGCTGATATCCGAGGCATTTTAGGCAAGGATGATTTTCTTCTTGCACCACTTATTATTGACAACAAGGCTATCGGCATCATCTATGCTGACCGCATGCCCAGCAAGCGTGAAATCACTGAAAAGAGCATGGCCAGTTTTGAACTTTTTTGTGCCCAGGCAAATAAAGGGCTGTCAGTGATATCCAAACACAAGGCTGGATAATAAAAAATAGGCCGTCCCCAACACCCTACAAACAATCAAAGATCAACTGGCATCAATAAACTTCTGAAATAAAGCCAGTCAAAGACGGGGCCAGGGTCTGTTTTGCGCCCTGGCGCAATATCACTGTGGCCGACAATCCGTGCAGGCGTAATCGCAGGAAAGTGTTGCATGATGTGGTTCGTCACCTGGGCCAGCATCTGATATTGAATATCGGTATAAGGCACATCATCAGCCCCTTCCAATTCAATACCAATAGAAAAATCATTACATCCGCTGCAACCTTGAAATTCTGACTGCCCCGCATGCCAAGCTCGTTTGGATAGTGGAACAAACTGAACCAGTTCACCATCGCGGCGTATCAGCAGATGTGCAGCAACCTGTAGTGTGCAGATATCCTGAAAGTAGGGATCAGCATCAGGATCAAGCCGATTGAGAAACAGATCTTCAATCCAGGGGCCACCGAACTGCCCCGGTGGGAGGCTGATATTATGGATCACCAGCAGATCAATAGTCGCATCCGGTGGGCGTTCATCATGATTAGGGGAAGGACACTGACGAGCCTTATCTACAACATCTTGAGCTGTTGCCTTATTTCTCATCATCAATGAACTATTTTCTGCACATCCCTTTTATAACCATATCTGTATAGCTGACAACACCAATAGCCTCACCTTTTTCCGCGACCAACGCCCGACTGATTCTGAAGCGCGCAAACAGGCGTGCACAGTAGCGAATATCCATCTCAGGTTTTATCTCAACCACCGGCTTCGACATAATCTCATAGATATTGATCCGCTCCGGTGCCTTGTCTTCGGCCAATACCTGACGTGCAATATCTGACAACATCACCATACCAAACTCATCATCAGCGTGGCGTTTCTGCACCACCAGCGCCATAGTTTCTGCCTCCAGCATGGTGTTCAGGGCTTCTGCCACGGTGCTCATACCGTCCACCATTCTGAAGTTGGTTTTCATAACATCACGAACACGCACAATTATTTTTTTGCTCATAACTCATCCTCCACTTTACGGGAAAGCGCTCGAATCTGGTGGCTAACACCCACGGCATCTTCTACATCTATTTGAAAAGCAATACCTGTCCCTGGTTTCTCTTCAAACTGCCCAACCTCTGCAATGGTTTCCAGTATGATGCGACTGAGGTGCTCCTCAACCAGCAGCAGCACCATGTCACGCTGACTCTCAAGGCTTAAACCAAAAAAGGATTTTGATTTTTGGATGCCTTCACCACGCGCCTGGTTAATCACAGTTGAACCCGTAGCCCCTGCTTTACGGGCGGCATCCAGCACTTCAGTGGTTTTACCATCTTCTACAAGGGCAATAATAAGTTTGAAATGCATGACTACTCCTCCTGGGAATCTAGTCGTTGTTTTTTAATACGGTTGGCATACCACTCACTCAGTTGTGCATAGGCCATAACACTCATGATAGGAAACAGACTGGCAAACGCAATCAAGCCAAACCCATCCAGCAGGGGATTTCGGCCCGGGATATTGGATGCTAAACCCAACCCCAAGGCGGTAACCAGCGGTACAGTAACGGTGGACGTGGTTACACCACCAGAATCATAGGCCAGTGCAACAATGGTTTTAGGAGTCACCAGCGTCTGCATCATGACCACGACATAACCGGCAATGATGTAATAGTGCAGTGGTGTGCCACTTACAATGCGGTAGGTACCCAAGGCGATACCGATAGAGACTCCAATGGCAACCGCAACCCGCAAACCGCGAATACCCACTGCACCACCAGAAACCTGATTGGCCATAATGGCCACTGCAATGAGTGATGGCTCCGCAATGGTTGTTGAAAACCCGATAGCAGCCGCAAATATGTAAACCCATACATAGTAATGCCAATCAGGGGTGTAGGTATCTGCGGTGCTATCAATACCTAAAAATGTGGGAGCCGTTAGCTGCTCAGCCATCATTTTTCCGAGTGGGAACAGCGCCTGTTCCAGCCCCTGAAGGAAAAAGGCCAGCCCCACAATCACAAAAGCAAAACCAATCAATAGCTGTTGCAGATTAGGGATGCGCCGCCGCAACACAAACAGTTGAAAACCAAATATGATGGCGACTATCGGCAACACATCACGGATAGTGGCAATCAGCGCATCAAAGAAATTTAATATTCCGGCAATCACAACAACATCCCATACCCCATCACAAAAATCATAGGGGTCAGTGATGCAAAAGCGACCAGCCCAAAACCATCCGTCAGTGGATTGCGGCCGTGGACACTACTGGAAAGCCCGACACCCAGCGCTGTAACCAATGGCACCGTTATGGTTGATGTGGTGACACCACCAGAATCATAAGCAATACCGATAATTTCAGGTGGCGCAAAACCTGTCATGAGGACAACTCCGGCATAGCCACCAATGATCAGGAAGTGCAGCGGCCATCCTCTGATAATACGCAGCACACCCACCAAAATCGCCAAGCCAACAGAGAGTGCCACGGTCAAGCGCAGCCCATTAGCATAATCCGCTATAGCCACCTCAGTGTTTTCAATCATATGACCTGCGGCAGCAATCTTGCCTGCTTCAGCAGCAACCGCGATCAATGCCGGCTCGGCCACTGTGGTGCCAAAACCTAATGCAAATGCAAAGGTCAGCAACCAGAATATGCTCCCTTTACGGGCAAAACCATGCGCCATTGTTTCACCAATGGGGAACAAGCCTGTCTTCAGCCCATATATAAACAGGGTTAGCCCAACCACTACCAAGGTGGTTCCAATCAACAAATCCGCTAGGTTAGGTATAGGCTGACGCAACACGACAAGCTGAAAAAAGCCAATAACAACAATAATTGGCATCAGATCTTTGACACTATCCATCAGCGATGAGCCAAGATGTAACAACAGCTTTTTCACAATGCGTACACAGTTAAATTCCGCCCTCAGAGTCAGATGCTTATCTTATCAGTCAGCACCGTGTGAGCAAGGTAAAAAACCACAAATAAAAGGGTTCTTACCATAGAGATATAGCGCCATCCAGGCTAGAATTTAGTTACTAATTAAAATTTTTGCAGCAACATTATGAACCACAATATTTAGCAGTGCTTTTGATTACTCGACCTCTAATTAAGGTGACACAAAAATGAATGACAGCAGCAACATTGAATCACTCAAACGATCCGATATAGCAAGCGGCTTGAGCGACGAAGAAATTCGGGTTTTGGCAAGCAAGATTGAAGTGCTGACCCTGGCGGATAAAGACGTTATGATATCTGAAGGCCACATAGACAATCGTCTGTTTCTGATTGACCACGGTCGAATTGAAGTCACCCGAAATTCCCAGGGAGGTGGTGACGGGATCACCCTGGCCGTACTCAAGGATGGCGATTTTGCTGGCGAAATGGGATTTATCGACGGCTCTATCCACTCTGCAACACTCCGCGCAATGGGTGAAGCACGGGTGCTCAGTCTCTCACGGGATGCCCTTGAGTCACTCATCGATACCCACCCGCATCTGGTTTACAAGCTCATGCAGACCATCATCCGGGTGGTGCATAAACTGATGACCAAAATGAATCAACAGTATGTTGAGATGAACAACTACATCACAAAACAGCACGGACGTTACTGATACATCCAACATCAACATCCCAAAAACGGCACCCAAGGGTGCCGTTTTTTATGCCCAATCATTTAGTTGTGACAAGGATCACGATTAGCTCTATCTGCACTTGCTATAGTCACCCCTATCTTTAAACCCTACTGAACAAAACAGGAATATTTTCTAAAAGAGCATTATGTCCACACCCCCCAATATCATCCCTTTCAGTAACGCGTCTATTGATAACCAACTTATTCTGGATAACAAAACCAGAAACCTTGCCAACACCTGCCGCAATATTCTGGCCAACCTGCTGCCACAAACAGCAGAAAACCTGCTACAGCAATTAGATGACACGCTATTTGAGCTATCCAACCAATGTGAAACCCACTCCAGACAGGCCATATACTTTGATGCCATGCGTGAAATTCGCGCGCAACAGAGACAGATTCAAAACAACTTCATTCAAACCCTATTAAAGCAATACGACCAATTCTGGCGCTATGGCCCCAATACCGACACAGAAACTCAACAGGCTGAGCTGCAACCCGCATCGCAGCTCAGCCTACTGCATGAAGATGATCTGGAAGAATCGCTGGCCATTAACAACATCATTAAAAAGGTTGAAGCTCACCATCTGGGGCTGCTGTACGCCATTGAAAAACGTTTCACCTACATGCTCAAAGAAGATGGCATTAACCTACAAAACAACCCTGTTGCACCTGCAGCTATTTGCCACAGCTTTCAAGGTGCCATATGCAATCTCCAGATTAAGTCACCTGCCAGGCTGGCAACCTACAAGCTTTTTGCGAAAGTAACCGAACAGCACCTTAGTTATTTTTATCAAACAATCAATGACACATTGAAGCAAGCGGGCATACTGCCCAAGCTAGCGCCCAAAGCACCACAACAAGACACAACAGAAACCACTGACACCCTGGCGAGTGACAGCAAAGAGATGCAGCCTCCATCCGACCACAAGAAGCAAAACCACAACAATGCATCTAAGCTGTTCAGCACGCTTCAGCAACTGTTAAAGAAAGATAATAAAGCCACAGACACTCAAACAGAAAGCGCCCCAACCATTGAGACCAAAGAGCTGCTCAATGTGCTAACCGATATTCAACAGCAGGTCACCATTACCGCAAAGACCGTAGCCGCTATAGAAGGTGCGCTATTAAAAACCACATTGCACGACCAATTGGAAAACCCAAAAGACAAAGTACTTGGAGAGGTTACTGATGACACCATTGATATCATCAGCCTGCTTTTTGAAATAATCCTGGATGATAAAAACCTGCCAGACGCTATGAAGGCACTTCTTGGGCGACTACAGATTCCAATATTAAAAGTCGCTATTCTTGACAAATCATTCTTTAGCGAGAAAAAACACCCTGCCCGATGTTTGCTCAATCAACTGACACAGGCAGCCTTCACTTGGAGTGAAGTAAAAGACAACAACAAAGATGAACTCTACCTCCACATTGAAGCCGCAGTAGAGCGCATTCTTACCGAATTTAAACGCAACATCAGCCTATTTGACGAAATAAACCGGGGGTTTTCTGCTTTTTATGAACAAGATCAACACACTGCCAAAGCACTTGAGCAGCGCATGCAACAGATCTCAATTGGCAAAGAAAAGCTAGAGATAGCCCGCCGCCAGGTTATGGATGAGGTCAACAGTCGTATTGAAAATCCAAATGCCCAACCCATCATAAAAACGCTGCTACAGGAGGTCTGCAAAGATCTGTTACTGCTCATTAATCTACGCCAGGGACAACAGAGCAAGGCCTGGAAAAAATCATTAGCTTTGATGGATAAATTACTGTGGAGCACAACACCAAAACAGAACCAGGATGAAGAGCAACCACTACTTAAACAGATGCCCGCTATCCACAGACAGCTCAAAGAGGCAATGATCTGCATCTCATTTGACCCCTACAGAATGGAAGAGCTGTTAAAAGTGCTGCGCGCCTGCCAGATTGCCAGCCTGCATCCCACAGCTACAAGCAGCAGTTCAGCCGATAAAGCGCCGGAAGAATCATCATCTTCCGAGTCTGCTGACAACAAATCCAACGTTATTGAGGAAATTGTAATCAAAGCTCCTCCGCCTACCGAAGCCATTTCGGGCTGCGACCAAGCACAATCCACTCCTTTCAACATTGGAACCTGGTTTGAAATCACCGATGATAATGGCAATTTAAGCCGGGCTAAACTGGCATGGCGCAGCATTACCGACGGTTCACTCATACTGGTAAATCGCAATGGCATCAAAGCACTGGAAACATCTGCAATCCAGTTAAGCCAACAGATCCAGGATGGGACAGCACACATACTAAGCAATCTGGAAACCCCGCTGATAGATAGGGCCCTGGTATCAATGATGGATCAACTAAAGACGCAAAATAAGAAACAGGCGTAAAATCACTCATCTTATGTAAAAATACGCTCCTCACCCACACCCAACAGAATTAATGAGGAGCAGCCGATGCTACCACCTGCATCGATCATTCAAGAGCAGATCAGCATTGCCCTGGCGGAAGATGTTGGCTCCGGCGACCAAACCGCAGCACTAATCCCAGCAAATGCCACCACCACTGCCCAGGTTATCTCAAGAGAGCATGCGGTATTATCAGGGGCGGCCTGGTTTAGTGAGGTTTTTCATCAGCTAGACTCCAGCATAACTCTAGAATGGCAGGTAGCAGACGGCGATGCACTACAGCCTGATCAGCTTCTTTGCGCCCTCACCGGCAACACCCGCGCCATACTCACCGGCGAAAGAACAGCGCTCAACTATCTACAGACACTCTCTGGCACTGCAACGCGAGCCCAACGCTACGCCGATGCGGTAGCAGGCACCGGGGTGCGTATTCTGGATACACGCAAGACACTGCCCGGCATGCGGCTTCAGCAAAAATATGCGGTAACCTGCGGCGGCTGCCATAACCATCGCATTGGGCTCTATGATGCCATTCTCATCAAAGAGAACCATATCATGGCGGCAGGCTCCATCCACGCAGCAGTTGAAGCCGCTCGTGACAATGCACCCGATCTGGAGATTGAGGTAGAGGTGGAAAATATGGACGAGTTAGGACAGGCTCTGGCGGCAGGTATACAGCGTGTCTTATTGGACAACTTCAACCCAAACCAGCTACGTGAAGCGGTTACATTCAATCAAGGCCGGGCGCGACTGGAAGCATCTGGTGGCATCAACCTGGAAACCATACGCCAAATTGCTGAAACAGGTATTGATGACATCTCTGTCGGCGCACTAACCAAAGACCTGCAGGCCGTTGACCTTTCAATGCGCTTTGCTGATTAGCTGCTACTTATCTCTTTAAGCGCCTTGAATAACGCTATGTCTTCAAGGCGCATTCCCAGCATAAATATAACCAGCACATTGGCAGTTATTAGTAGCACCGATTAATCATCAGGCTCTAACATTTTCTTGGTGCTAGCTTTGACTGTGCAGTTACGCCCATTGGCTTTTGCCTGATAAAGCGCATCATCTGCACTCTGTGTAAGTTGCTGAGCATCACCCGCATCTGGAAAAACAGCAACACCAGCACTAAAAGTCACCGAAAAATTCACATCTTCATGAGTGAAACTGATTTTTTCAAAACTCACTCTAACCTGCTCAACAATCTTCACCGCAGCCTCAAGGCTACAGTCAGGAAGAATAACCGCAAATTCTTCTCCACCGTACCGCCCCACAATATCACTCTTGCGAAAGCGGTGTTTTAACAATCGGGCAAGGCCTTTAATTACATAATCACCTACAAGATGCCCATAGGTATCATTAACTGCCTTGAACTTATCGATATCAATCATGGCATAAGCCATTTGAGTTCCATCACGCTCAGCCCGTGAAACTTCAATGTCCAACAGCTCTTTAATCTTTGTATGACTCAGCAAGCGGGTTAGTCCATCCTGCACCATCATGCTATTTAAAACTCTGGCCCGTTTGGCATACGGGCGAATGGATTCCACCAGACAAGCATCATCAATAGGTTTAGTTAAAAATCCATCTCCTCTTCCCATACGCATGGTATTAAACTGCTTTGCTTCATCGCTCTCTGAGGAGAGAAATATAATGGGTATACCTATATAAGCCTCCTGCTGACGAATCATTTTTGCCAGCTCTAACCCTGAGCATGTTGGCATATAGAGATCCATCAGTATAAGTTCCGGCCCATGCTCTATCATGGCATCCAACAACTTTTTGGGATCGTTAACTGCCATTGCATCCATTCCAGCCTGATTAAGAATCAACTCATAATGCGCTGCAAGATGCTTATCATCATCAACGATCAAAATACGGTTCGGCTCACTCGATCGCAACTGTGTCAGTCGATCCAGCTGATCTACAAAAGAGGTAATCTCAATAGGCTTTACAAAATAGGCATCGCCACCCGCTCGAACAACTTCCAGGCGGATTTCAAAATCACTGCGAGGAGAAAGAAATAAGATAGAAAAAGCATCTCCATACAAAGCTCGAATATTACGTACCGCTTTGATACCTGCCAACACATCATTATTTAAAATAATACCTGTGATCAATGCGAGAGGCTTGTTTTCACATATTGCTTCATTCAATGCCTCAACAGTACTAAATGTACTTACTTGATACCCAAAACGACCAAGCTGCTGACTTAACTCTTCAACAACTGCACGGTCATCTTCCAATAGATAAATAGATTTTTGTGTTTCTGTTACATAGTGATTTGCCTGAATGGGTGTGCCATCATTTTCAGCCGAAGGTAACTGAATAGAATCTTGTAAACCATTAAGCTTTGCTACAAGCTCATCCCATTTATCCGCTTCTGGTATAGATTTTGCACTAATGGCCACCTTGAGTTCAATTTCAATCTCTCTTGCCTGTGCACCCAATTGCGTATACCCAAAACTACCACCAGAACCAGCTAAGCTGTGTGTCATCCGATGTAATGTAGCCGCCGCATCCCAATCCCATTTCTTATTAAGAATTTTTTGCTGCTCATTAATACCTGCAATTTTCTCAGGCAGACTCTCAGTATAACGATCACGTAACTCTTGCAGGCGCGCCTGGAAGTCATTAATTTTCTGCATATTATTATTCATAAAATCGTTTATCGTTTCTCAGGCTATTTATCTGAAACACACATCAATTCACCTTTGTGAATTAAGTATAGCGTGATCCCAGAAAACCATGATTAATCACAAAATATCGTATAAAACACTCAGTTTTCTATACAGACACTCAATACACGACAGCGCAAATACACATAAAAATAGATCAGAATCAATAGCCTGTGAAATACACCACCAGTAACCATGGTTTTTGGGGGCTTATAAACACTGGAATAGACTAAACGGATAATGCAAAATAGCTGTCTTTTACAATAATAATAAAGCTAACAATGAAGTCCGCCATCGAATCCAAAACATTCACCTCAAGCATTACATCACGATACAGAATTGCATTAGGGCTTATCGCTATTCTCTCCTGTTTGTCCTACTTGAGCCTTAGTTTTGCTATCAAGGAAGAAGAGAACAGCTCAACCATTATCAACCTCAGCGGCCGTCAGCGGATGCTTTCACAGCACATTGTGCTCGTTTCCAGCCAACTTATAACCGCCAAACACTCGAACAGATATACCGAGCAAAAAACAAACCTACTGAATGCCATTCAATTAATGAAAGAAGAGCATGGCATACTCATTCATGGCCATAAAAATCCAGGTTCATCACCCGAGCTTTCTCCAGAGATGAAAGCCATCTACTTCACCGCCCCTCATGAGGTCAACAAACGGATCGACAGCTTCCTCATGCATGCAACCGCTTTTAGTAATGAAACAGCTAAAAATCAAACCCATAGCAACCCCCATTATCAAGCGCTTTCAAAATCAGCCTCTGGCATATTGAAATCCCTGGATGCTGCAGTAGCGCAATACGAACTTGAAAGTAAACAGAAGATCGCCCAAATCCTGGTCATCGAACGAACGGTTCTAGGCATTACGCTATTGGTGCTTTTACTTGAAGCTTTTTTTATTTTTCGACCCACCGTGCTTCGTCTTGGTAAAGAAGCCGATGCATTGATTAGCAGTGTCAATAAATTCTTGGGCATCGCCTCATCGCTTGGCGAGGGTTTAATAGTGACCGACCCCAAAGGGGTTATTCAGTTTGTTAATCCAGCCGCCTCAGAGAGCTTGGGTTGGAAAAAGAATGAGCTACTGAATAAAAAACTTACTGAAACCATTGATGGCATCAACACTGAACACAGCGACGACAGCTCTCCAATCATTCAGGGAAGCATGCCAAAACGAGTGGATGACACTATTTTTATACGCAAGAATGGTGAGCCGCAACACGTCACCTATACGACAAATACCTTTCAGGAACATGGGGAGATCACTCAATACATCATCACGTTCCGCGATATTTCGACACGCAAAAAGCATGAAGAGCAGATACAACATTTTGCTTACCACGATTACCTGACCAATCTACCCAACCGCCGCCTATTTACTGATCGCCTCAACATGGAGCTGGCTCGCGCAAAAAGGGAGCAAAATAGCTTGGCTATCATGTTTCTTGATCTTGATAGATTTAAAGAGATAAACGACCAATTTGGGCATGACACCGGCGATGAGATTCTGCAAGAGACCGCCCGTCGAATCCAACTCATTATTCGCGAATCAGACACCGTCGCACGCATGGGGGGCGATGAATTTATACTGCTCTTACCCAAGATAGAACAGCAAGCTGACGCTGCAACCATCGCACAGAAGATTGTTACCGCTATAGCAAAACCCGTTACCGTAGGAGATGTCACTCATTCAATCAGCACCAGCGCCGGTATCAGCTTCTTTCCAACCGATGGTGACGATCATGACACGCTGGTGGCAAAGGCCGACTACGCTATGTATTGCATCAAAAAAAGAGGTAAAAATAACTTCATGTCTTATGCTGAGCTAAAGAAACATAAGACCTGCCCCCAATACTCAAATATACGGTCTGCGTAAGCTCACTGAACCCATCCACTTACCGCTTCCAGGCATGTTGTTGCACCAGCTCCGCCATAACGTCTATATGGCCAGGTGACTCATTAAGTGCAGGGATATAGTGGAACGACTGCCCTCCTGCCTTGAGAAAATAGTCGCGATTTTCGACTGCAATCTCCTCCAGCGTCTCCAGGCAATCCGCAGCAAAGCCGGGGCAGATCACATGCACGCTCTTCACCCCCTCTTTGCCCCACGCCTTAAGCGTCTTATCGGTATAGGGTTGTATCCATGCCTTACGACCCATACGAGACTGAAAACTCATCTCCCAACTCTCATCCGCCAGACCCAACTCAGCCGCCAACAATGAAGCCGTAGCTTGGCACTCACCTGGATAGGGATCACCACCATCAGCATAATCCTGAGGAATGCCATGAAACGACATCAGCAGACGCTCAGGCTTACCCTCCCGTTCCCAAACTGCCCGCACTGACTCAGCCAGCGCGCGAATATAGGCTGGATGATCCTGATAGCGGTTGATAAAGCGCAGCTCCGGAATGCGCCGCCAGCCTTGCAACTCAGCAGTCACCGCATCAAAAATAGAGGCCGTTGTTGCAGCGGAGTACTGCGGATAGAGCGGCAGCACCAATACCCTGTTTGCATTGGCCTGACGCAGCTGATCCAACCCGGCAGCAATGGAGGGATTACCATAGCGCATCGCCAAGGCAACTTTAACCGGCTGATCCATCCGCTCACCCAGCTGCTGCTGCAACGCTTCAGCCTGATGTTTTGACACCTGCATCAATGGTGAGCCGTCATCCGTCCACACCGATGCGTAGGCCTCAGCAGAGCGTTTAGGACGTGTGCGTAAAATGATGCCGTTCAGAATAAACCACCACAGCCATCGCGGCGTTTCAACCACGCGAGTATCGTTTAAGAATTCTGCCAAATAGCGACGGACATCCTCTGTGGTCGGCGCATCCGGCGTTCCCAGATTTACCAAAAGGATACCGAGATGCTCAGGGATAGCTTGATTGATTACAGGATGATTTTGATAAGGCAGCATGTTTATTCAGAATTTATCGTTAATAGTTTCAAACATAATAACTCAAAGTTCAGCAACACGGTGTTCATAGGGTGGCAGCGTCAGTAAACGTTGATCATCCAGCGCGCCGCCCACGGTAAAATGATAGAGGCTCTGAAACCGGGTATCTTCAATACCCAGTGCCGCATGCAAGGCATCATCAAAATAGCAGCCGATACCCGTGCCACGCACCCCAGCCGCTTCCGCCTCCAGATAAAGCACCTGACCCAGAATGCCCGCCTCCCAGTAGAGTTGCCGATAAGCCCAAGCTCCTCTTTCCAAACCTGCATCAAAAGCCGCCAACATGCCCAGACTGAAGGCACTATCAGCCGCAATGGCCTGACGACAAGAGAGCTGTTCGGCTATTTCTCTGGTATCTGCATGCAACAGACGATAGAGCCTGAGCTGTGGTGGACAACCCTCTACCTGCTGCCACTCAAAAGTTTGAGACAACGCAGACCTCATAGGCGCTTCAGCCTCATCACTGCGCAGAAAAAGATACAGCCCCGGCTCTAATCCCTCAACCCGATGCACAAAGAGCAGCAGATGAATCTGTGGCGGCCATGACAACAAATCCCAGGGCGGAGTGGCTGAACGTGGCAGCAGCGTATCCAGCATGCGGCAGAGCGACTCCAGCGTAATAGCTGTCTCACCATCAAAGGCCTGGGCGCTACGGCGTTGGCGGATAAGCGTTGCAGCAGTTAGTGAGCAATCACTTTGCTGCAAAGCACTTTTATTAGCTGACTGCCAGTGAAGCGGTGACGTTTCCGGCTTCAAACAGGCCTCTGCAACCACATCAATCTCCGGCCACTCATTGCTGTGGTAAGGCGAAAGCTGATTGGCTTCACCATGCCATTGTCCTGCTTCTGCCGCTTTCAATAGTTGGGCTGATGACAACACCGCAGAATTGGATGGCACCGTCTCCACCAACA
>Ga0316192_10000239_pt1 | contig 38387 bp, 32 predicted proteins | sample MerIslwburrow_MG_FD_204931 | JGI IMG/M metagenome (GOLD analysis project Ga0316192, IMG submission 204931) | Coastal sediment microbial communities from Maine, United States - Merrow Island worm burrow | ecosystem: Environmental > Aquatic > Marine > Coastal > Sediment | place: USA: Maine...
AGTTCGGTGAAGCCGGCGATGGCGGAGGCGTGGAACCCGTAGCCGGCCATGGCCGACAGCGGACCTCCTCGACCCAACAGTGAGGTCGTGACGGTGATGACGGAGGGGTTGCGCTCCCGTATTGCCTCGGGGCCAAGACCGAGACGGTCGAGGGTGCCGGGTCGGAAGCTGTCGATTACCACGTCGGCCCAGTCGGTCAGGCGGCGGGCCAGGTCAACCCCGGCCCCGGTGCCGAGATCGACCGACACCGACTGCTTCGAGGTGTTGAACGTGCCGTAGAAGTTGCTGCGGTTGAGGCCGAACTCGGCATCTTTGAACGGGGCCTGGGCCCGCAACCCGTCGATGCGGTTCTCGTTTTCGATCCTGATCACGGTGGCGCCGTGATCGGCCAGGGCCTTGGCCGTGATCGGGCCCACCCCGATCCAGGAGAAGTCGGCAACCTTGATCCCCTCGAACGGGAGGCGGCTGGATTTGTCGCCTCCTTCGGTGTCTTGTCGGGTGTCTTGTGCTGCGTCTCTTGCGGCGGCGGGGATCGGGCGTCGACGGCGGCGCGCTGCGGCTCGCAGATCCTCACCGTCGGCGTCGACGGCCGGTACCGGCCCTGGTTCGGCCGTGCGCACCCCGTCGACCATCACCGGGCCCCCGGGCCGTCGTAGGTCTGCCCGTTGCCCGGTCGCAGGATTGGTCACGGTGGCGGGAGCCCAGAACGAACGGTGATCGAGTTGGTCGAAGGCCAGGAGGTCGGTGAGGGTGTTGATGGGGGCGAACGTTGCGTTGTGGTCCATGGCTCTCGCCAGCAGTTCGGCCCGGGTGTAGCGGGAGCACAACGCATCGAGTGCGGCGCGGAGGTCGTCGTAGGTGGGGTCGACGTCCTCGCCCGACAGGGCCCGGTGGTCAAAGGTGGCCCATTCCACATCCCGCCACCTTTTGGGGGCCACACCCTCGTCGATCAACCAGTCGAGCACCGAGGCGGTGATGGCGCCGACGGGGGCGGCGATCACGTACCCATCGGTTGCTGGCCGACGAAGATCGACGGCAACGGCCAGGGCCACCGTCGATCCCGCCCGCTCAAAGTCGAAGCCCTGGACCTCGTGGGCCTCCATGGCGTTCAACATGGTCCACGTCATGACGCTCTGGGCCGAGACGTCCACCCACTGCGGCCCCCCGGATTGCTTCATGCGTTGGTGGGCGACGAGGGCGGCCACTGCGGCCTCGGCTCCGGTGTGGCGCCACACCTGGGGCACCGAGACCTGGAGCGGGGCCCGCTCCCGCACCCCCTGGAGACTCATCGGCCCGCCGAGAGCGGCCAGGGTCAGCTCTGATGCGGGATCGTTGGCCCGCGGCCCGTCCGAACCGAACGGGGTGATGAGGACGTGCACGAGTTCGGGATTTGTGGCCTGCAACTCGGCCTCGGTGACACCCCAGGTGGGCAGCGTGCCCGGCGGTCCGCTGTCGAAGATGATCTCGGAGCCGGCAATCAGATCGAACAGGACCCGGCGGTCGGCCTCGACCTCGGGGTCGATGGTGATGGAACGTTTGTTGTCGTTGTAGGCGGTGAACTGCAGGCTTGAACCGTTGCCGTCGGCGGGAGCCTGGCCGTCGGTATGTGGTGGGGGAACCGAGCGGGCAGGCGACCCGCCGACCGGTTCGATTTTGATGACCTCGGCCCCGAGACGGCCGAGCAGCCAGGGGCCAAGCTCACCCCGGTGGTCGGTGAAGTCGAGGACCTGGAGTCCGCTCAACAACATGGTGTTCCCCCTTTGTCGGGGTCGACCTGCCGGGCCGAACCCACAACGACCACGATCATAGGCGGTGCTCCTGGGTGGGGGAGAAGCTAGCTTCGATGGGTGGGGTCCGCAGGGCCCAGGACCGACGACGGGAGCAAGTCATGAGCGATACCCGGGCCGAGGTGGTGCTCAGTGGTGCTGAGCTGGAGGCCACCATGGCCTTCTTCACCGAACTTGGCTTTCGCCTGGTGATGATCGCCCCGGCCGATGCGCCGATGGTGGCGGTGATGGAGGGCCACGGCCTCACCATCCGCTGCGGTGGCACCGCCGGCCCCGACACCGGGGCGGCCGTGCTGCGGCTCCCGCTCGAAGCCGTGCCAGCCGAGGGCCTGTCAACCGAGGGCCTGTCAACCGAGGGCCAGTCGGTGGGGGGACTGTCGGTCGGGGGGTCGCTGGTCGAGCGGCGCCTGGTGGCTCCCAACGGCACGATCATCGAGTTGGTTTCGAGCGACCCCGCCCTGGTTCTGCCACCCTTGGTGCCGTCGTTCACCATCGATCGGGCCGAGGGCGCTGAATGGCACCCCGGTCGGGCCGGTATGGGCTACCGCGACTTGATCGCCGATCGCCAGGGGGGACGTTTCATTGCCTCCCACATCTCCATCCCCAACGGCGGTCCGGTGCCCGACTACGTGCACCACCACCACATCCGCTTTCAGATGATCTTCTGCCGCCGAGGGTGGGCCAAGCTCGTCTACCAGGACCAGGGCGAGCCGTTCCTGCTCAACGCTGGCAATTGTGTGATCCAGCCACCCCACATCCGACATCAGGTGCTGGAAACCTCCGACGCTTTCGAGGTGGTGGAGGTCGGCACCCCGGCGGTTCATGAGACCAGGGTCGATCACCAGATGACGTTGCCGAACACCGATGGGCCGGTCGACACCGTCTTTGGTGGACAGCACTTCGTCCACCACCAGCGCCAGGGGGCATCGTGGACCCCGTGGCGCTTCGATGGCCTGGTGGCCCGTGAGTTCGGCTTTGACGCCGCCACCGACGGCTTGGCCGAGGCTCGGGTGGTGCGTCCCGATCCTGATTCTGAAGGTGGTGGCGGAAGCTTCGCCCACGACGGCGAGTTTGTGTTCTGGTTCATGGTCGACGGTAAGGCCGGCCTTGAGCGGTCGGGGGAGCACCATCAGCTCGGACCGGGCGACGCGGTCACGCTCCCCGCAGGCGAGGCCTTCAAGCTGCATGACCTTTCATCGGACTTCGAACTGTTGGAGGTGACCCTGCCGGCGACGGCCTGAAGAGGCGTCGGGGCGAAGCCCGAAACTACAGTTGGCCCCAGGGGTTCCGGCCGGCAGCGGCTGATCCCGATCCGAACGAACAGGGGGATCAAACATGAGGTTGCTGGCGGGAACGAGTCGGGGTGTCTTTGTCGTCGACAACGGGCAGGCCGAACAGGTGCTGGAAGGTCGGGGAGTGCGCGACATCGCCGTCGCCAACGGCAGGGCCTTCGCCGCCACCGGGGCAGGATTGTACGCATCCGACGACGGCGGTCAGCAGTGGAACCTGGTCGGTATGGCCGACCGTGAGGTGTGGCAGGTCCGATCGGGCGGTAACGGAATGCTGCTGGCCGGGACCCAGCCGGCAGGCTTGTTTCACAGCGACGACGGTGGCGACACCTGGCGCGAGCTCGAAGCCTTCGCTGCGGTTCCCGAGGCGGCCGGGTGGTGTGTTCCCCTCGACCCCCCGCTGCCCGGTCGGGCCCGGGCCATCGTCATCGACCACGACGATCCCAACCGGATCTGGGTTGGGGTCGAGGTGGGCGGAGTGGCCACCTCCACCGATGGTGGCGAGAGCTGGGAGGTTGCCCTGCCGGGCGACAACCCCGACCTGCACATGATGACGGCCCACCCGGGCGAACCGGGGGTGCTGTTCGCCTCAACCGGTTACGGCCGCTTCGACCACATTGCCGAGATGGTGGAACCAAACGCCGGGGTGTTCCGCTCCGATGACTACGGCCAGTCGTGGAACTACGCCTGGTCGGGTATCACCCCCCGCTATTCGCGCCCGATGTGCATCGACCCCCGGACCCCGCACGGTCTGACCGTGGCCAGCGCCCCCACCGCCTTCTCCAGCCATAAAGACGACGGCGGGGCCGCCGCCATGTTGTTCCGTTCCGACGATCACGGGCGGAGCTGGCGTTCGCTGGGTGATGAGGCCCACTCGCCCAGTGCGGCCAACTTCCACGGCCTGAGCCCCGACCCCGACGTTGCTGGTGGGGTGATCGTCGGTACTGACACCGGCGAGGTTTGGCAGGTCAGCGATGATGCCCGCTGGACCTCGCTGGCCTCGGGCCTACCTGCGGTGTTGTCGCTGGCCTCTGCCTGAACAGGTGTTGTCTTCGCCGCCGTGTCCATGCACCCTGGGGCCATGACGGTTACCGATGACGAGCGGGTCGACGACAGTGCGGGCTTTGGGGTCGATTCCATGGTCGGGCCGCTGCGCAGGGTGGCGATGCGGCGGCCGGGGGCCATTCTCCGGGCCGACCCGGAGCGCTGGCACTACGCCAAGGTGATCGATGCCGAGGCCCTGAGCGCCCAGTACCAGCGTTTCGTCGATCTGGTGACGGCCCATGGGGCCGAGGTCGTCTGGATGGCCGAGCCCGATGCCGATGACGACCTGGCCGACTCGATCTTCACCTACGATGCCTCGTTCATGGTCGCCCAGGGAGCGATCGTGCTGCGTCCGGGGAAGTCACTGCGTGAACCCGAGGCGGAGCTGCACCGCCGCTTTTACCAGGACTCAGTGCCGGTCCTGGGTTCGATCGAGGCCCCGGGGACCATGGAGGGCGGTGACCTGTTCTGGCTCGATCCGACCACCCTGGCTGTTGGCCGGGGTTTTCGCACCAACCAGGCCGGGATCGAGCAGCTGCGGGTCATCGTCGAACCCCTCGGGATCACCGTTGAAGCCTACGATCTGCCCTACTTCCACGGTCCGGAGGCCTGTCTCCACCTCCTGTCGGTGGTGAGTCCAGTCGACCGCGACCTGGCGCTCGTCCACGCCCCCCTCATGCCAACGGCGCTGTACCAGCGCATGGTTGATCTCGGCTACGAACTGCTCCACGCCCCGCCTGCGGAGTTTGAGGCCAGCCTGGGGCTCAATCTGAACGTTCTGGCCACCGGGCCGCGGCGGGGGATCACCGTTGCCGGTTTCCCCCGCACGGTGGAGGTGATGCGCGCCGCGGGCTGCGACATCTCGGTCTTTGATGGTGATGAGTTGTGCCTGCCTTGTGAGGGCGGCCCGACGTGTCTCACCCGGCCCCTGTTGCGGGACTGAGCGAACTCAGTCCGGGCGTCGGTGCATCAGGGCCTGACGCACCGCCCGACAGGTCAGTGCGTCATCCTGATTGAAGCCCCGGTGTTCGAAGGTGACGATGCCCTGGGTGGGGCGGGACAACGACAGGCGGCACTCCCGCACCTCGGTCTCCACCCGCAGTGTGTCACCGTGGAACATGGGGGCGGGGAACACGACCTCGGAAAAGCCGAGGTTGGCCACCGTCGTGCCCAGGGTGGTCTCGTGCACCGAGATGCCAACCACCATGGACACCGTCAGCATCGAGTTGACGATGGGGCGTCCGAACTCGGTCTCGTTGGTGGCGTAGTCGAAGTCGAGATGCAGCCAGGCCGGATTCATGGTTGCGGTGGTGAACTGCACATTGTCGGCTTCGGTGATGGTGCGCCGAATGGCATGGTGGATGACGAGACCAGGGGTCAGGTCCTCGAACCATTTTCCGGTCACGGGGCGGGGGTGGGTTGGAGTCATTGCTCCTCCTTGAGTTGCAGAACTCTTCGGGCCTGGGCCGCCAACGGCTCGTCGACCATCTGACCTTCGAAGTCGATGGCGGCCAGGCCGTCGGCGCTGGCCTGCTGATAGGCGGCCAGCAGACGCTCGGCCCGATCGATCTCGGCCACGGTTGGCCGGAACGCCGCGTTGGCCAGGGCGACCTGCCCTGGATGGATACAGAGTTTTCCGGCGTAGCCCAGGTTGCGGGCCTCGGCCGCCTCGGTGGCAAAGACCTCGTCGTTGCGGAAGTCGGTAACCACCTGGTCGACGACGGGGACGCCACCGAGACGCCCGGCCAGTGCCACCGCCGAGCGGGCATAGTGGACTTCGGCGTTGGACGTGGTGCGAACCCCGCCCATGTCGGCAATAAAATCCTCGGCCCCGAAGTAGGCCCCGACCACCCGGGGATGGGCCAGCAGGGGGCGGGCATCGGCCACTCCGAGTGCGGTCTCGATACCGACGACAACGCCCAGGTCCAGGCCAGCGTCGTCCAGGGCCCGGGCCGCCCGGTCGAGATCGCCGGTGGTCTCAATCTTGGGTACCACCACCGCGGTGGCGGCGGGATGTACCGCGACGATGTCGTCGTCGAACCACGCCGAGGCGATGGCGTTGACCCGAACCAGCACCGGACATCCGGCCGCCACCAGCTCAGGGGTCACGGCCCGGGCGGTGGCCCGGGCCTCAGCCTTGGCGTTGGCGGGAACCGCATCTTCGCAGTCGATGAAGACAATGTCGGCACCTCGCTGCGGCAGTTTGGCCAGAAAGTCCGGACGGGCAGCAGGTGCGATCAGCATCGACGCCACCTTCCCCAGTTGTTTCATTGGACCGTTGGGCGGAATCGACAAACCATGGATATCAAGGCTATGTCCATGAGGGCGTAGCGTGACCGAATGAGCGAAGGTGGCCCCAATGGTGACGGCATTAAATCCCTGGCAGCTGACTCCCGACCAACTGGCCTTGCAGGCCCGGGCCCGGGCCTTGGCGACCGGGGTCATCGCCCCCCGGGCGGCCCAGGTCGATGAGTCCGAGCAGTACCCGTGGGACAACGTCGCGGCGCTGAACGAGGCCGGGTTCACCGGGATGACCGTGCCCAAGGAACTGGGTGGTGCCGGTCATAGCTTCCTCGACGCCGCGCTGGTAGTGGAGGAGATGGCCAAGGTGTGCGGGGTCACCGGCCGCATCGCGGTGGAGGCCAACATGGGGGCCATCTCGGCCATACTCGAATACGGCACCGACGAGCAGCGGAAACTGGCAGCGGGCTACGTCCTGTCCGGCGACAAGCCCGCCATCTGCATCACCGAGCCCGACGCCGGTTCGGCCGCCTCGCTGATGACCACGCGGGCCGACCAGCGGGGCGACCGCTACATCGTCAATGGCCAGAAGCACTGGATCACCGGGGGAGGGGTGTCGAAGCTGCACCTGATCTTCGCCCGGGTCTTCGACGAGGCCGGGGTCGAGCAGGGCATCGGCGGGTTCCTGGCCGTGCGGGATGAAACTCCCGGCCTGAGTTTCGGGCGGCGAGAACCGACCATGGGCCTGCGGGGCATCCCCGAGATGGAGGTGCTGTTCAATGACATGGAGATCGGGCCCGACATGGTGCTGCTGCCCCCGTCGGGGTTTCGAAGGGGCTTCGCCGACCTGATGAACGCCTACAACTCCCAGCGGGTGGGGGCGGGAACGGTGGCCCTCGGCCTGGCCGCCGGCGCCTACGAGCGGGCGTTGACCTTCGCCACCGAACGTGAGCAGTTTGGGCGCCCCATCGCCGAGTTCCAGGGCCTGCAGTGGATGTTGGCCGACATGAGCACCCGCCTGGAAGCAGCCCGCAGCCTGACCTACCGGGCCGCCTGTTCCCGGGGCGACGGGCCCGACGGGCCGGGTACCAGCCCCTTTCCCGACGCCAACCTGGCGGCCCAGGCCAAAATCTTCACCGCCGAAACGGCGATCGACGTCGTCAGCGACGCCCTCCAGGTGTTTGGGGCGGCCGGGTACAGCCGCCGCCATCCGCTGGAACGCATGTACCGCGACGTGCGCATGTTCACCATTGGCGGGGGCACGGCCCAGATCCTGCGCACCGTGGTGGCGTCGCGCATCCTCGGCCAGAAACTGCCCCAGACCCGTGACGGCTACCGCAACCACTGACCACACCTAACCAGGAGACAAACCATGAAGATCGGACTGGCCTCACCCAACAGCTCCTACGGGGTGCCAACCGCCGAGCTGGCCATCGACACCGAGCAGCGGGGCTATGACTCGCTGTGGGTGGGGGAGCACAGCCACATCCCCGCCAGCCGCGGCACCCCCCATCCCTCCGGCATCGACCTGCCCCGTTTGTACTGGCACATGCGCGACCCGTTCGTCTCCCTGGCCGCTGCCGCCCAGGCAACCACCACACTGCAACTGGTCACCGGCGTCTGCCTGGTGTTGGAGCACGAGATCATCGACCTGGCCAAATCGGTGGCCTCGCTCGACGACGTCTCGGGCGGCCGTTTTCAGTTTGGTGTCGGGGTCGGCTGGAACCGGGAGGAGTTGGCCAATGTGTCGAGTGTTCCCTGGGCCCAGCGGTACAACGCCATGCGGGAGACGGTGGCCGCTCTCCGGGCGTTGTGGACCGAGGAGGAGGCGGGTTTCTCGGGGGAGTTCGTGAACTTTGAGCCTTCGTGGGTCTACCCCAAGCCGATGCAGTCCGGAGGGCCACCGGTACTGATGGGTTGCCAGGGTCGGGTTGGGCTGCGCCACGTTGCGGAATACGCCGACCAATGGTGCCCCATCGACGTCGGCTTCGGTGATGTCGGGCAGGGCATTGGCTGGTTCCGCGACGCCGCAGCGGCCGCTGAGCGTGACCCAGACACCATCCCCGTTTCGATCTACAGCTTTGGTGCCCCCGATGAGGCAACCCTGGCCCGCTACCAGGACCTGAACGTTGAACGGGTGGTGTTCAGCGCCCCCGACGAGGCCGACGCCCACCAGCGGTTCGTGGAGCGCCATCAGTATCTCGTCGACGCCTTCGCCCAATGAGCCCGATTCGTGGGCCGAGGGGTCGACACCGGTGAGCGACATCGACTTCACCCCCTACCTGCACCCGGGACACGGCCCCCGCCCCGCTCGCAGCGTCGACGCCGCCACCGCGGTGGCCGCCATCCCCAATGAGGCGCGGGTCTTCCTTGCCGGAGGGCCTGGCACCCCTCGTCACCTGGGCGAGGCCTTGGCCGCCGCCCGAAACCGTTGGACCCGCCTCGATCTGGTGATGCCGTGGATGATGACCAGGCCCGCCCCCTTCGACTACCCCGGCGATCCATTCCGCTTCGTGACCATCCAGGCGTCGGCCGCGTTCAAACACCTGTGGAGCACGGGAACGGTCGATGTTGTGCCCTTCCGCTACTCCGACGGCGCCAGCCAGTTCCGTCCCGGAGCGGCCCTGGCGTGCGATGTGGCTCTGGTGACGGTGTCGCGGGTGATCGACGGCAAGGTCAGTCTGGGCCTGTCGTCGGGGCTGTCGGCCGATGTCGTTCGCTCCGCTCCGTTGGTAATCGCCCAGGTCAGTGAGTCCATGCCGTACACCTTTGGTGCCTCGGAGCTGGCGGTGGATGAAATCGACTACCTGGTCGTGCACGACGAACCGGTGCCCGAATCGAAACCGGCGGGAACCAGCGACGATGTTGGGCAACGCATCGCCGCTCTTGCCGCCGGGTACGTGCTCGACGGCTCCACCATCCAGTTCGGGCTGGGTGCGCTGCCCGACGCCATTCTGGAGCGCCTGTCCGGTCGCCGCCACCTTCGGGTCCACAGCGGCATGGTTAGCGACGCCTGCGTCGCCCTCCAGCAATCAGGGGTGGTGGAGGGGCCGATGATTACCGCAGAACTGGTGAGCACCCCCAGCCTGGTGGGGTGGGCCGATCGCAACCCGGGGCTGATCATGGCCCCTGCCGCCTACTCCCACGGGGCGGCGGTGTTGAGCACACTTGAGGGGTTCGTCTCGCTGCAATCCACCCTTGAGGTGGCCCTTGATGGGGCCTGCAACAGTGAAGTCACCGCTGCGGGCCGGGTCTCGGGGCCCGGTGGTGCGCCCGACTACGCCTTTGCCGCCTCGGCCGCTCCTGGTGGGCGGGCCATTCTTGCCCTGCGTTCCACTGCCGCCCGGGGGGCCATCTCCCGCATCGTGGCCACCATTGAGGCCGGCGCTCCCACCACCATCCCCGGCTACCTGGCCGACGTGGTGGTCACTGAGCACGGCGCGGCCGAACTGCGGGGCCTGAATCTCCAGGCCCGGGCCGATGCCCTGCGGGCCATCGCCGCCCCGGAGCACCGAGGGGGTCTGTAACCGGGTGAAGGAGGTCGGACGTCGACAGATTCCGGCCGGAGTTCGCCGAAGACTGGCACCAGCGGTCTCCGTGGTCAAAGATGGCCCGGTTCGAGCGTAAGCCCGAGCGCATGTCCGAGCGTGGTGCCACCGCAGTGGCGAGGAAAGGGATCTCGATGAGCAGTACCGATCAGCCCCGGGCGGGTCGTACCGTCGCCGAATCGACCCCCCAGTGGGACGCCCTGCCCGCACCCCCCGAGGGCGCCCCCAATGTGGTTGTGATCGTGCTCGACGACACTGGCTTCGCCCACCTCGGGTGTTTCGGCTCCGATATCGACACCCCAAACATCGACCGTCTGGCCGAGGGGGGTCTGCGCTACACCAACTTCCACACCACGGCCCTGTGTTCCCCAACCCGGGCCTCGCTGCTCACCGGCCGCAACCACCATTCGGTTGGGATGCGGTTCGTCTCCAACATCGACAGTGGCTTCTCCAACTGCCGGGGCGTGATCTCACCCAAGGCGGCCACCATGGCCGAGGTCCTCAACAGCCACGGCTACGGCACCTTCGCCCTGGGCAAGTGGCACCTGGCCACCCTGGAGGATGCCTCACCGGCGGGACCGATGAACCACTGGCCCCTCCAGCGGGGCTTCGACCGCTACTACGGTTTCATGGGTGGGGCCACTGACCAGTTCTCTCCCGAGTTGACGGTCGACAACCACCCGATCGATCCTCCCAGCCACGACGGCTACCACGTCTCCGAAGACCTGGTCGACCAGGCCATTGCCATGATCACGGCCCACCAGACGTCGTCGCCGGGACAGCGCTTCTTCACCTATCTGGCCTTCGGAGCCACCCACTCACCCCACCAGGCTCCTGCCGACTACATCGAGAAGTACCAGGGTCGCTACGACGAGGGTTGGGACGTCGTCCGTCAACGCTGGTTCGACAAGCAGGTCGCCACCGGCGTTGTTCCCGCCGACACCGAACTGTCTCCCCGCAATCCCGGGGTCGAGGCGTGGGCCGATCTGCCCGAAGCCGAGCGGGCCCTGTACGCCCGCATGCAGGAAGCCTTCGCCGGCTTCCTCGACCACACCGACGACCAGATCGGCCGCCTCATCGACTTCCTGGGCAAGATCGAGGCCCTCGACAACACCCTGGTGCTGTTGGTCTCGGACAACGGGGCCAGTCAGGAGGGCGGCAAGCGGGGCACCCTGAACGAGTTGGGCTACTTCAACCAGATGCGTCACTCGGTCGACGACATGGTGGAGCGGGTCGACGAGATCGGCGGCCGCCACCTCTACAACAACTACCCGTGGGGTTGGGCCCAGGTCGGCAACACGCCACTGCGGTTCTACAAGCAGAACACCTACGAGGGCGGGATCCGTGATCCCCTCATCGTCCACTGGCCAAACGGCATCAGCGACGCCGGTGGGTTGCGCAACCAGTACCACCACGTGAGCGATCTGCTGCCAACCGTGCTCGACTGTGTGGGGATCGAAGCCCCCCGACAGTACAAGGGTGTCGACCAGATGCCCATTGAGGGCATGAGCCTGCGCTACACCTTCGACGCCCCCGAGGTCCCGACCCGCAAGCCAAGCCAGTACTACGAGATGCTGGGTGACCGGGGGATCTGGGCCGACGGCTGGAAGGCCGTGACCAAACACCAGCGGGGCACCCCCTTCGACGAGGACCATTGGGCCCTCTACCACACCGACGAGGACTTCTCCGAGTGCCACGACGTGTCGGCCGACCAGCCGGACAAGCTACGGGAGTTGGTCGACCGCTGGTGGGTTGATGCTGGCCGTTACAACGTCCTTCCCCTCGACGATCGTGGTGGGGCCGAGTTGATGATCATCCGCCGTCCCGGCTCGGAACCCCCTGGTGATCGCCAGAGGTTCTGGCCAAACACCCCACACCTGGAGCGCACCAGGACCCCCGATGTGCGCAACCGATCGTTTACGATCACGGCCAAGGTGACCCGGGCCGAGGGCGACGACGGGGTGTTGGTGGCCAGTGGGGCCCGCACTGGCGGCTACGTGTTCTTCATCCAGGACAACCGGGCGGTGTTCATCTACAACCGCCTGGGTGTCATGTACGAGGTACGCTCCGAGCAGCCGATCCCCGCCGGTGAGGCCGAGTTGGCGGTGCGATACCTCAAGAGCGGCGACCACGCAGGCACGGCGGCGGTGGTTGTCAACGGCGACGAGGTTGGCTCAGGTCCAATGGAGACGCTGCCCTATCGTCAAACCCTCTACGGGATGGATATTGGTCGTGATCTCGGTCCGACGGTGAGCGGTGCCTACGAGGGGCCGTTCACCTTTGCCGGCACCCTGCACCACGTCGATTTTGCTCTCGACAACGATCGTCACGATCTCCGTGAGGCGGCCGAGGTGGAGTTGGCGAACATGGTGGCCGACCAGTAGCGGTAGCGGCCGGGTCTAGAGTGAGCGGAACGACAGCGACAGGTCCTTGGCTGAGTCGGGAACCTCGAACACGACCAGTCCGCGCTTGGCGTCACCGGGCTCGATGCTGCCCTCGGGGGCCTGGGGTTCAACCGTGGTGAGTTCGGATCCGTAGGTTGAGGCGTCGGCATCCTGCAGCTCCATGCTCATGAAGGAGGAGAACTGCTCGCTTTTGGTGCCGATGTTCTCAATGGACACATCGAGTGATACCCAATGGTTGCCGTCGGCTGGTTTGGAGAACTCGTCGGCCGGCGTCTGGGCATGGCTGACGGCGTTGACCACGATCTGCAGGTTTCCGAAGCCGACGAGGTCACCGACCTCGAAGCCCGTCTGGTTGATCTGCGGTTGGGCACCGGCCCGGGTTTCGACGGCCAAGGTGGATCCGACCTTGGCCATTTGGCCTGCGTCATCTTTTCCCGAGGTGAGGGCCGACCAGATAGCTCCAATTGAGCTGGTCGCCCGGTTCTTGATTTTTCCCTGCTTCATTTGAGCACCTTCTACCTATCGCCGCTGGATGCATGGACTCATGTCGTTGAGAACTGCGAATTCCCTGATCAGCCACGATCGTACGGTGTGATTTGGTGAACCCAGGGCGTCTAAGTCGTTTGACCATGGCCGCTTGGGTATTTCCTTTCACGTGGAACGACAATGATCACCGTCGACCGGCTGGGCCGGGTCGTTCGAGGGCGGGATGGAGCTGGTCTACCCTGGTCACGGTGATGTGCGGATGAGGTTGGAGCCCCATGCCAGAGTTCGAGGACAAGGTCGGTTGGGCGACGGTCGAGGGTCTGATGACCCTCCAGGAGCGGCGGGCGGTGCTTGACGCCTCAGCGGAGCTTCTTGGCTTGCCGCCCGAGCAACGCTGGGCCGGAGACAAGCCAAACCAGGGCACAAAACACCTGACCAATCTCGACGAGCGCATCCCCGTTGTGGCTGAGGTGTTGACCCGGTCCTCGCTCACCGATGTCGTTGCCGACATCCTTGGGCCTCACTTTGCTCTGTCCCAGGCCTCGTACCGGAATCCCCAACCGGGTTTCGGGGGCCAGAAGCTGCACGCCGATGACCTCCACAAGCTTGACCAAGGCCCCAACACGGTGGCCACGGCCCTGGTTTCCCTCGTCGATTTCACTCCGACGAACGGGGCCACTCGAATCGTTCCCGGAAGCCATCGGCGTCCCGATCTGCAACGCCGGGCCGGATCGCTCGACCGTCACGATGAGGAGATCCTCCTGACCGGTTCGGCGGGCACGGCGTTCGTGTTCTCCGGCCATCTGCTCCACTCGGGAACGGTCAACCACTCCTCCGATGATCGGCCTGCGCTGCAGTTGCTGTGGCGGGCCAGGTAACGACGCGGTTGATCGCCGACGGGTGGAGCACTGCCCTCGCCGAGTGTTCGTCTGGTCTTGTCGGCCGCCGCAGAGCAGAATTGGCCCGTCCGCAGTGAACAGGAGAATCCCCATGGCCGAGCTTGATTCCGGAAGCGAGCATTTGCTGGCGCGTACCGAAGGGCGGGTGGCCGTGCTTACCTTCAATCGCCCCGAGGCCCGCAACGCCCTGACCACCTCGATGTACGACGGCTTCGCCCGGGTCCTGCCCGCAGTGGCTGCTGACCCTGAGATCGGGGCGGTCATGCTCACCGGTTCCGGTGGTGCCTTCTGTGCCGGGGGCGACGTCAAGGCCATGGCCACCCGTCGGGCGCCGGGTGAGTCTGGCGGTCCCAGTGTTGAGAGTCGGGTTGACGATCTTCGCCGTCGTCAGGAGATGGTCTCCCTGGCCCTGCACGAGCTGCCCAAACCGGTCATCGGGGCCATTCCCGGCCCGGCGGCGGGGGCCGGACTCTCGATCGCTCTGGCCTGCGATGTTCGCATCATGGCCGACAGCGCTTTTTTGACCACGGCCTTCGCCAAGGTTGGGTTCAGCGGCGACTTCGGTGGCAGTTGGTTCCTGTCGCAGCTGGTGGGTACCGCCGTGGCCCGTGAGCTCTACTTCACTGCCCGTCGGGTCGACGCCGAGGAGGCGCTGCGTCTTGGTCTGACCAACCGGGTGGCCCCAGCGGCCGATTTTGAGGCCGAGGCCCTGGCCTTTGCGGCCGAACTGGCGTCGGGTCCGCCCATTGCCCACCGCTTGATGAAGGAGAACCTGAACCGGGCCCTGCACCACGAACTCAAAGAGGCCCTGGCGGCTGAGGCGGTGGCCATGACCAGAACAGGTCAGACCGAGGACCACAAGGAAGCGGCCAAATCCTTCGTCGAGAAGCGTCAACCAGAATTCAAGGGACGCTGAGGCACCATCGACTCTGAAGGAAGAGGCAGCACGATGTTGAGTCCGCACCGGATCATCGATCTCACGGGAGAGCGGGGGGCCTTCGCCGGGTCCATGTTGGCTCAATTGGGGGCCGACGTCGTCCTGGCCGAACCACCTGGCGGCCGGCCCCGGACCTCGACCTTCGACGCCTACCACCGGGGCAAGCGGTCGGTGGTGGTTGACGACGCCACCCAGGTCGAGGCCCTGGCCGCCACGGCCGATGTGGTCATCGATGACCGGTCGCTGCCTTTCGAGGTCGACCTGGCCGCTCTGCGCCGGATCAACCCCGGTCTGGTGACCGTGTCGATCACCCCGTTCGGCTCGGACGGACCCAAGGCCGACTGGCTGGCCACCGACCTGACTCTCACTGCCGCCAGTGGCCAGATGATCGCCACCGGCGACGGCGATCGCCCCCCGGTGCGGATCTCGGTGCCCCAGGCCTGGTGCCATGCCGGGGCCCAGGCCGCGGTAGGCGCCTTGGTTGCCCTGGAGGATCGGGTTCACACCGGGCTCGGTCAACACGTTGACGTTTCGGCCCAACAGGCCACGGCCGAATCGGCCCTACCGGCCATCCTCCACGCCCCGGCCGGTCTGCCCCCGGTGCAACGGGTGGCGGGAGGGGCCAAGTTCGGCGATCAGTTGCTGAAATGGGTCTACCGCTGTGCCGACGGCTGGTCCATCATCACCGTGTCGTTCGGGGAGATGATCGGACCGATGTTCGCCCGGTTCATGTCATGGATGTACGACGAGGGCTTTTGTGACGCCGCCACCCGAGACAAGGACTACGTCGACTTTGCCCTGCACATCATGCAGGGCAAGGAGCCACTGAGCGAGTTGGAACGCATCATTGGCTTGATCGGCGAGTTCGCCCTGACCAAGACCAAGGCCGAACTGCTGGAGCGGGGTCTGGCCGAAGGGCTACTCCTGGCCCCGGTGAACAACCTCGACGATGTGCTCAACAGCCCCCAGTTGGCGGGCCGAGACTATTGGCAGATGGTGCCCCGACCCGGGGCCCCCGGCGGCGAGGTCGAGGTCCATCCCGGGGCCATCGTCAAGGCGTCGGCCTCACCGTTGCCCAATCTGGCCGCCGCCCCTGCCGTTGGCCAACACCAGGACGAGCTAGCAACCGAGGCACGGTCGACCTCGCCCGCGACGGCGGTGCGCCCCGTCACTACCGTCGATGCCGGACCGGCTGATCCTGGCCGTCGACCGTTGGAAGGGGTCAAGATCCTCGATCTGGCCTGGGTGGCGGCGGCACCGTTGACCACCAAGATCCTGGCCTACTGGGGGGCGACGGTGGTGCGGGTCGAGTCGGTCAACCGGCCCTGTCTGCTGCGCCAGGCTCTCGGTCATCGCGATGACATCCCCGATCAGGAGAACGCCATCACCTGGCACTCGGTCAACGCCAACAAGCTGGGATTGGCCCTCGACCTGTCCAAGCCCGAAGCCCGCGAAGTGGTGAAGGACCTGGCCCGCTGGGCCGACATCGCGCTCGAGTCGTTCACCCCCGGCACCATGAACCGCTGGGGCCTGGGCTATGAGGAGCTGAGCCAGATCAACCCGGAACTGATCATGCTTTCGAGCTGCGTGATGGGTCAGAACGGACCGTTCCGGGACTTCGCCGGATTCGGCAACATGTCGGCCTCGGTGGCCGGGTTCTTCGACATCACCGGATGGCCCGACCGGCTCCCGGCCGGGCCCTACATGGCCTACACCGACTACACCTCGCCCCGTTTCACCGCCGCCGCCCTGTTGGCCGCCCTCGATCATCGCCGCCGCACCGGCGAGGGCCAGTATCTCGACTTCTCCCAGATGGAGGCGGCGACGCACTTTCTGACCCCAGCCCTGCTCGACTACCAGCGCACCGGGGAGATGCTGACCCGCCGTGGCAACACCGACCCGGCCATGTCACCCCACGCCGTCTACCCCGTGCACGGTGACGATGCCTGGATCGCCATTGCGGTGGAAAACGACGAGCAGTGGCAGTCGCTGGCCACCGAGATGCGACGGACCGATCTGGCGGAGCTGACCCTGAGCGAGCGTCAGTACCGCTCGGTCGAGATCGACGAGGTGATCGGGGCCTGGACCGCACCGCAGATCGGGGCCGGGCTGCAACTGCGGCTCCAGGCCCATGGCATTGCCGCCCACGAGGTGCAGAACAGCGGGGAGTGTTTCAGCGATCCCCAACTGGTGCACCGGGGCCATTTCCAATGGGCCCCGCACCCCGAGGCCCGGGAGGTGCCGGTCGATGCCATGCCCTACACCCTGTCCCGCTCCGCCGGTGGTTTTGACTGGGCCGGACCCACCTATGGGCAACACACGATGCAGGTCCTGGAGGACATCCTCGGTTACGACGGCGACCGCGTGGCCGAGTTGGCCATCGCCGAGGCTCTGGAGTGAGAGGAGCGAGCGATGATGAATCTTGCCATTACCGGTTTGGGGGCGATCTCCCCGATCGGACTCAGCGCGGCCGAACTGGGTGACAACCTACTGGCGGGGGTGATCGGTATCCGGGCTGCGCCTTGGGCCATCGACGGCGACCCGGCCCGGGGCGGGCTGTACGGGGCCGTCGATGATCGCTTCGACCCCCATGACTGGATGAACGATCGGGTGGTGGCAGGCACCGACGGGTTCGCTCGTTTCGCCCTGGCCGCCAGCGCTCAAGCTGTGGCCGACGCCGGCCTCGATCCCGCAGGTCTCGACGCCGAGCGCACCGCCGTGGTCCACGGCACCTCCATGGGCGGCCACTTCGCCCTGTCCCGGGCCCAGTGGGACTATGACCGGGCGGGGGCCGGCGCCGTCGACCCCAAGACTCAGATCAAGATCTGGCCCAATATGGCGGCAGCCCAGATCGCCATGGCCCATGATCTCCACGGCCCGTCGATGACGGTCACCACGGCCTGCGCCTCCTCCCTCGATGCTTTGGGCACGGCCGCTCTCTACCTGGAAGCGGGGATGGCTGATGTGGCTCTGGTGGGAGCGACCGAGGGTGGCTACGCCCGCGACGGCGACCAGGCACACTTCCATGCCGCGATCAATGCCGCCGAGGCCGGCTACGGGATGAGTAGCGGTCAGCTCGACCCGACCCGGGCCATGCTGCCCTTCGCCGTTGATCGGGTGGGGATCGTTTCGGGGGAAGGGTCGGCCTTCTTTGTACTGGAAACGGCCGAGCACGCCGCCGCCCGCCGCGCCCCGGTGAAGGCGTGGCTGCGGGGCTACGCCTCCCTGGCCGACGCCCACCATCCCAGCTCTCCCGAGCCCGATGGACGTTGGGAGGAACTGGTCATGACCAAGGCCCAGGCCTCGGCCGGGGTGGCGGCGGCCGACGTCGACGCCCTGGTGGCCCACGCCACCGGCACGCCCAAGGGCGACAGCGCCGAGATCCGGGCCCTCAACCGGGTGTTCGAAGGACCGTCGAAGGTGGTGGTCACCGGGTTGAAGGGCCACACCGCCCACACCGGGGCGGCGTCGGGGGCCATGAACATCATGGCCGGTATCCGGGCCATGAGCGGGGGTCGTCTGGTGAACGTGGCCGGGACCACCAAGTTGGATTCTGAGATCAACTTCGATGTCGCCCTCGGTGAGCCCCGCACGGTCGACGTCGAGGTGTGCCAGGTCAACTCGTTCGGCTTTGGCGGCCAGAACGCCTCGGTGATCGTGACCCGCTCCGGCCCCGGTGCGGCGTCATGAGGGTTGAGCCCGGGTCATCGTTCTGGACCATCGCCGACTGTGTCGCCGCCAACGCCGTGGCCTCACCGGAGCGGGTGGCGATCGAGATTCTCGACCCTCGCCGCCCCGAGAATGAGCCTGCGGGCTCAGGATCCGAAGGTGGAACTGAGGGTAGGGACCTGCCGTCGGAAGTCTGGACCTACGCGCGGTTTTGGGCCCGGGTCGAGGCCTTGGCGTCAGTGATGGCCGCGACCAGGGCGGGACGCCACGGACTGATGGTGGCCATCATGGCCCCCAACTCCGCGGACCATCTGGCCGCCTATGTCGCCTGCCAGCTGGTGGGAGCGGCGGCGGTTCCGGTCAACAACCGTCTGGCCGAACCAGAGGTTCGCTTCGTCCTCGACGACAGCGACGCCGGGCTGATCCTGGCCGCGGCCCCGTTCATGGCCGTTGCCTGCGAAGCGGCTGATGCCGCCGCCGGAACCGTGACCGTGATCGACATGGCCGCCGTCGAGGCCCCTGAAGCCGAGGGAATCGATGGACCGCCCTCGTTCCGGTGGACCGGGCCGTCGGGGGCCGACGCCGCCGAACGGGTGGCCGTTGTGGCCTACACCAGCGGGACGACCGGGTTCCCCAAGGGCTCGGTGGTGACCAACCGGGGACTGTTCACCCGCTTCGCCCAGTGGTCATGGACCTTTGGGTTGAGCCCCGATCAGGTGCTGTCGACTCCCGGCCCGGTCTTCCACCTCTCCTACGGAGGTCTGAGCCTGGCCCATCTGGCCGCCGGAGGCCGCAACCGCCTGATGGTCGAACTTGATGCCGCCACCGCCCTCGACGAGTACGCCAACCACGCCACCTGGGTGTTCCTCGTTCCCACCATGACGGCCATGATCGTCGAGCAGTGGGAGGCCCGAGGGCGGCCCCGTCTCGACCGATTGCAGTGGATGCTGTCTTCGGGCGCCCCGGGGCCGATGGCGCTGCTGGACCGGGCCTTCGACGTCTTCCCCCGAGCCAACATCACCGAGGCCTACGGCTGGACCGAAGGGGGCTGGGTCACCTACGAGGTCAAGCGACGGGCCGATCTGGTGGCCCACAGCGTTGGGCGGCCCATGCTGGGGACCCAGGTCGAGGTTCGTGACGAAGCGGGGCGACCGAGCGGGATCGGCCAGGCCGGTGAGGTTGTTGCCCGTTCCCTCACCCCGTTCGACGGGTACCTCGGGAACACCGACGCCACCGCGGCGGCATTGACCGACGACGGCTATTGCCGGTCGGGCGATGTCGGGATCCGACAGGCCGACGGGCGGTTGCTGATCGTCGATCGGGTCAAGGACATGATCATCAGCGGCGGGGAGAATATCTACTGCGCCGAGGTGGAACGCATCCTGGTCGACCACGCTGGGGTCGCCGAGGCGGCCGTTGTCGGTCTGCCCGACGACACCTGGGGGGAGCGGGTGACCGCGGTGGTGGTCGGGCGGCCGGGATCAACCCCGGAGCCGAGCGAGATCGTGGCCCATTGCCGCACCTATCTGGCCGGTTACAAGTGCCCCAAACAGGTCGTCATCGTCGACGAGTTACCCCGCAACCCGATGGGTAAGGTGCAGAAGTTCCGCCTGCTGGAGCAGCTCGAAGTAGAGGTGGGGGAGCGGTGACGGCTCAGTTGCCGTGGAAGTCGGCCGGGCGTTTCTCCAGATAGGAGGCCAGCCCTTCTCGGAAGTCCTTGGTTCCGAACAACGGCAGCAGGGCCAGGTACTGCCGCTGGACGTGGTCTTCCATGCCCTCGGTCATGGCGTGGCGCATCAAGCGTTTCGAGGCTCGAATGGCCAGCGGTGCGTTGGCGGCGATCTCGGCGGCCAGGGCCATGGCGGTGTCGAGGATCTCCTCGGTCGGCACTACCTGGCTGACCAGGCCCAGCTCCAGCGCCTGGTCGGCGGTCAGGGTGCGGGCGGTGAACAGCAGCTCGGCCGCCTTCGACCATCCGACGATGCGAGGTAGCAGCCAGGTCCCACCACTCTCGGGCACCAGGCCCCGAGCGGTGTAGGCCGCTGACAGTTTGGCCGTCTGGGCCGCCAGGCGGATGTCGCAACCGAGGGCCAGGTCCATGCCGTAGCCTGCGGCACCCCCGTTGAGGGCGGCGATGATTGGGGTGTCGATCTTGTGCAGAACCACCGGCGGGGCGTTGCGCAGATCAAACTCACCGTTGCCTGAACTCGATCCCTCGCTGCCGATGCCATCACCGGACATCGCAGCGCCGACATCAAGCCCGGCGCACCAGGCCCGGCCGTTGCCGGTGAGGACGATGGCCCGCACCTGGCGGTCGGCGTCGGCCCGCAGCAGTGCCTGGCTCAGGGCGCCGAGCATGTCGATGGTGATGGTGTTCATCCGTTCGGGACGGTTGAACGTGATCACCGCGATCTGGTCTTTCACTTCGTACAGCAGCTCGTCGCTCATGGGCCCGACCCTAGCCGGGGTCGCCTCAAGGGACGAAGGGCAGCGCAGCCGGTCGCCTTCACCGGCTCCCTTGGCTTCATCTACGGTGTCGGCGAGTCCGGGTTTGTGGCCCTGGCCGCTGACCCGGTCGAGGTGGTTTGTGCTTCACCGCCCCCCGACACCCTGGGCACGGCCAAGCAGAAGCGCGACGGCACGTGGACCAGTGAGATCCCCTTCGGTGGCATCGACCGGAGCCATTCTGGAACGCGGCCATGCCCGGACCTCCCCCTGCTGGCCGTTACCGGAACTCGATCAAGGGTGAAGCCGTCGATTCCGGAGGGAACCGCTATCGGATACGAGCCGAAGCTGACTTCCGGGCCGAAGCCGATGGCTCGCTCGAGTTCAAGCCGACCTTCCTGTTCGGCCTTCGATTCGGCCTTCGGCTTTGAATTCTTTGCGGAACTGGGCGATGGCGTAGTCGGCGTAGGAAGCCATCTCTTTCTCCAGGGTTGGGTGCTCGGCGCGGAGTCGTTGCCGGAATTGGTCGAACGAGTCGGCGTCAAGTCTTTCTCCAAGGTAACGGATGGCGGCGGCCCGGTCGGCGTCGGGCACATCGAGCAGTCCCGGGGAGAGGTCGATCACCATTTTGATCAACGCTTCGGGATCACGACTGTGGCGCAACATCATGATTGTGAGGCGGGCCACCGGTTCCAGCGGTCGGGCCAGGAGTTCTCCATGGGGAACCCGGGCCAGGATGTCGCTGTGGCTGGCCCGCAACTCGGCGTCGATGAACGAGCCGGGCACAATCTCCAACCCGGCCAGATCCAGACGCCCCACCAGTGCCGATGGCAACACACTCGCTAACTCCGACGCTAACGCCCGGGGCTGGCCAAAGGTGTGTTTGGCCAATCCATCATGAGGCTGCCCACCAAGCCCATCACCACCCGATCTACCTTCGCCTGATCGCACCATCGTGATCCCGCCTCCTGCGCTGTTGCCAGCGTGACAAGTATGACAAGTATGACAACGAGGTGTGACAGTGAGAGGTGAGCGCAGTTGGTCGAAACATGCATTATCTTGATTTCCCTGCCCGGTTCAGTCAAAACTGTTGGCCATGGTCGACAGGGCGAAGCAACCACCGATGACCGATAAGCAATGGCTTGATCTCAACGGTGGGGTGATCGAGGAGTTCAGGGCCAATGGCGGGCAGTGCGGCGGTCGCTGGGAGGGCAATCCGATGGTGCTGTTGAGTACCGTCGGCGCCCGCTCGGGTCAACCCCGGACCTCGCCGCTGACCTACACCAGCGACGGCGACCGGATCGTGCTCATCGCCTCCCGGGCCGGTGATCAACGGCACCCCGACTGGTACCACAACCTCGTGGCCAATCCCGAGGTGGTGATCGAACTCGGGGCCGAGCGATTCGCCGCCTTGGCCACGGTGGCCGACGAACCTGAGCGCACCCAGCTGCTCGACGCCCGGATCGCCGAGATGCCCCGCTTCGGTGGCTACGTCGAGATGACGGAGCGCACCATACCCGTCGTCGTCATCTCCCGCCTCTGATCCTGGATGGGATCGGCTGGCACCACCCAGCTGCGATCCCACCGTCAACCGGCGACCGGGAACCGCTCAGAGGCCAGCCTGGCGTTCCTTGAGGCGGACCACTGAGGAGACCACAACGTTGGCCGGGGCTTCCAGCCCCGCCTCGGCCGCGGCGTCGGGGATGGCGCCGTTGATGGCGTCGATCTCCGTGCGGCGTCCGGCCAGATAGTCGAGCAGCATCGAGGGTCGGGCGTCGGGGATCTTGGCCCCGAAGGCTCGGGTGTAGGCCACGGGGTCGTCGAAGCTGAGAGGGATGCCCTTGGCCCGGGCCACCCGGAAGGCCTCGGTGGTGCAGCGGGCCGAGATCTCCGAGGCGTCGGGATCGTCGAGCAACTCACCGACGCGTAGTTCGGTGACCGTGCACGGACCGGAGAAGGCCACGTTGCACAACAGCTTCTCCCACACCAACTGATGCACATCGTTGTAGGTGTTGACGTTGAAACCACCCGAGCGCCACAGCTCCGCCAGCGCCTCGGTGCGAGGGGTCACGCCGTCACCCTGGAACTCGCCAAGCCGCACCAGCTCCATGCCGTTGTGATGGACGTGACCGGGCCCCGTCATCGAGGCGCCGAACCCGCCGACCACACCAATCACCACCCGTTCGGGGCCGAGGGTGGCCGCTGATCGTTGGGGGCCGCCCAGTCCGTTCTGGATGGAGATGATCGGCGTCTCGGGCTCCAGCAGAGGCTTGATCGATTCTGCGGCCTCGGTTACCTGCCCCACCTTGGTGGCGAGGATGACGACGTCGAACTCGCCGCCGTCAAGGGTCAGATCGGCCGCCGAGGTGACGGCTCCGGCCAGGGGCACCGTGCGATCACCCGATGCCCCCTCGACCCGGAGCCCGCTCTCGTTGATGGCCGCCATGTGCTCGGCCCACGGGTCGACGGCCCATACCTCGTGACCACCGTCGGCCAACAGCCCGGCGTACACCGAGCCCATGGCCCCACAGCCGACAACCGCAATCTTCATCTGTCCTCCACTCTTGGTGTGTTCGATACCGAGCAGCGCACCCTAGGCCCGGGTCAATGACTGGTCGTCGTTCATGGCGTCGAGCTGATTCTGCACGGCCTTGCTCCAACGGGGGTGGGTCAGAATCCAGAACTGGCCCGAACCAATGGCTTCCAGCACGAGACGACCGACCTCGTCGGGGTCCATGCCCTTTTCCAGCATGGCCTGGATGTTGCCAGCCACCTTGCCCGAGGTGGCCCCGTCGGCCTTGGGTTTGGCCTGCCCCGGGCGGTACTCGACGGAGTGGCGGCTGATGTTGGTGTTGATGGGTCCGGGAGCCAACACCGACGCCGTGATCGGGCTTTTGCGACCCCGCAGATCACGTTCCAGTGTGGCCATCAGGGCCACCACACCGTGCTTGGCCACGTTGTAGGCCCCCATCATCTGCCCGGCGATCAACCCCGCCATCGACGAGGTGGCGTTGATGTGGCCCACGCCCTGCTCCTCGATCAGAGGTAGGAACACGTTGACCCCGTAGATAGGGCCCCACAGATCGACGTCGATGATCCAACGCCAGTCGTCGAGCTTCATCTTGGCCGTCGAGGTGGGGATGCCGATACCGGCGTTGTTGCAGAGCACGTTGACCCCGCCGTAGGTGTCGACGGCCAGGTCGGCCAGTGCTTCCACCTGGTCGAGCTGGGAAACGTCGCAGCGACTGGTCACCACCTCGGCCCCCTCCCCGGTCAGTTCCTGCTCGACGGCAGCCATGGCCTCGTCGTCGAGATCGGCGATCACCAGCTTCATACCGGCCCCGGCAAAGGCCCGGGCCATGCCCCGCCCGATGCCGCTGGCTCCACCGGTGATCACGGCCACCTTGCCGTCAAAGTCGTCCATCACCGAAGCTTCGCCCCGATCCGAATCGACCCGCAAGCCCGGACGGTTGGTGTTGGCATCCGCCAGCCGGTCCAGGGCGCCTCGGCGAACACTGAGCTACTGTCGGCAGACGAAACAACAGATGACAAAAGGTGGCGCTGGCATGGCTGAACTCCGATGGATCGAGGACAACGTCTACGACCCGAAGTTTCCCCTGTGGACGCGGGCCAACGTGGGCGAGGTGCTGCCGGAACCGCCGAGCCCGTTGGGTTGGGACCTGGTTTTTGAAGGTGGCACCGTACTCGGCTGGCGGGACTGCATGTTGAACCGCCTCGGGATCGAGGAGCACGAGGTTCACGCCACCCGACCCGAGGTGATCGGGATGTTCGGTGGTTACGCCTACCTGGGAGCCAGCCTGCTGCGGGTCTGGGCCGAACGCACACCCGGTTTCAGCGCCGAACTGCTCGACCAGGCCTACTTTGCAGGCCACCCCGACGTGCCCCCCTACGAGGCCCAGCCCTGGCACGACAACCCCCACACCGCCGAGGTGATGGCCGGGTGGCTGGGTTGGGTCATGGGCGATCGCAATCAGGATGAGCTGGAGGCCGACCGTCAGGAGTCCCGCCGTATCCGTGACGGCCGCCCTGATCTGGTCTCCCTCTCAGAGGTGGAGCTGCTGGCCCGGGCGGTGGAGCTGAAGCCGGTGTGTCGCCGTCTGTTCGATCAGCACATCAACCAATCGGGTGCCGCTTCGATCGCCCCCGGTGTCATCGGCGCCGTCGCCCAGGCCATTGGGCAACCGGAAAGCGTCATGCACCTGATCGCCGGGATCGGTGACGTCGACTCTGCCGCCCCCTCCTACGCCATGTGGGAACTGTCGCGCACGGTGCGGGCCTCGGCTGCGCTGAGCAGCCTGTTCGACCAGGGCCACCATGGTCTGTACGACCGGCTGAGTGCGGCCGGGGCGGCGGACGCCATCGAGTTCTTGGCCCGCCTGGATGAGTTCCTGACCGAGTTCGGCAGCCGCGGACCCAACGAGTGGGACATCTACAGCCCGACCTGGGAACAGGAACCGGACATGGTCCTGGCCCTGATCGACCGGATGCGCTTCTCCGAAGACGATGCCTCGCCCCGGGCCGAGAACACCGCTCGCGAAGCGGAACGCCAACGCAAGGGCGCCGAGATCGCCGAAGCCATTGCCGCTGACCAGGAGAGCCATGGCCAGTTTGTGGCTGCCCTGGCTTCGGCCGCCACCTTCCTGCCGGGGCGGGAACGGTCAAAGACGAGCATCATCCGCGTCATCGGGGAGATCCGGGCCGCACTGTGGGAGATCGGGCGGCGGGCGGTGGAACGCGGTCAGCTGACCGAGGCCCGCGATATCTGTCTGCTGTTCAGCGATGAGGTGGAGCAACTCGTCAACGGTGAACTCGACGATGTCGCCGCCGTGGTGGCGCAACGCCGGGATCATCTCAGCTTCCTGGAGAGCAAGGAGCCCCCGTTCATCTTCGGCTCCCCGCCAGTTCCGAATACCGAATGGCCGCACAAGGGCGACCATATGGCCCCTCGCTCCGCCACCGGTGACAAGCTCAGCGGCCTCCCCGGCTGCCCCGGCATTGCCCGGGGCCGGGCCGTGGTGGTGAACCACCCGTCCGAACCCGGCGACCTCGGTCCGGGCGACATCCTCGTCGCCCCCATGACCGATCCGGCCTGGACCCCGCTGTTCGTACCTGCCGCCGCCGTGGTGGTGAACGTCGGGGCGCCGCTGAGCCACGCCATCATCGTCAGCCGTGAGTTGGGCATCCCCTGTGTGGTCTCGGTCAACGGCGCCACCGAGCGCATCCCCAACGGTGCCACCATCGAGGTCGACGGCAGCACCGGCACCGTCACCATCATCGACGTGCCCTAACTGGCCGCCGAAGTGTTGAGTGCCGGGTGCCTCAGCGGGCCGCCGAAGTGTTGAGGTAGAAGGCGAAGAGGCTGGTGGTGGCACAGATGTAAAGGCGGTTGCGCTTGATGCCGCCGAACTCGACATTGGCCACCACCTCCGGCAGGTGGATCTTGCCCAGCAGGGTGCCGTCGGGGTCATAGCAGTGCACCCCGTCGGCGGCCGAGGTCCACAGGTTGCCCTTGGCGTCGACCCGGAACCCGTCGAATACACCCTCGGTGCAGGTGGCGAACGTCGTCGCCTCACCGCTGGGGGCGCGCCCGTCGGCGGCCATGGGGTAGGCCCGGATGTCGGGCGGGCAGGCCGAGCCGACATGGGAGATGCCGGTGTCGGCCACGTAGAGGATCGACTCGTCCGGGGAGAAGGCCAATCCGTTGGGACGAACCATGTCGGTCACCACTGCGCTGACCGAGCCGTCGGCGGGGTCGATGCGGTAGACGTTGGAGTGGCCGATCTCGGATTCGGCGGCGTCGCCCTCATAGTCGCTGTCGATGCCGTAGGTCGGGTCGGTGAACCAGACGCTGCCGTCGGAGTGGACAACGGCGTCGTTGGGGGAGTTGAGCCGCTGGCCCTCGAAGGAGTCGGCCAGCACCTCACGATGGCCGTCGTGGCCGATGCGGCTCATGGCCCGCCCCCGGTGTTCGCAGCTGACGATACGACCCTCCAGGTCGAGGCAGTGGCCGTTCTGGTTGAGGGCCGGTTGCTCGAAGGTGGAAACGGTGGCGGTCAACTCGTCGTAGCGCAGGGTCCGGTCGTTCGGGATGTCGGAGAACACCAGGTAGCGGCCGGCGGGAACGTACACCGGGCCCTCGGCCCAGCGGGCCCCGGTCCAGAGGTGATCGATATGGGCGTTGTGGATGACGAGGCGGTAGAACCGCTTGTCGATGACTTCGATCGCGGGGTCGAGGGCCACGGTTGCTCCTTGGGGCCTGGGGGCAGTGTTGTTTGAACCTATTCGACCCTTGGGCCCGGGGCACGGTCGCTGCTCAGGTCGTACGACGCGTCACCACGGGGCGCCCCGATCGGAACACCCCGGCCACGATCGAGCCCACCAGCACCGGGAGCACGAAGATCATGAACGCCGAGGTGGTCCAGGGCACCACCCAACCTGGGCCGCCGCCATGTTGCCCCCGGGCGGCGGCCCAATAAACCAGTACAGCCAGGGGAACCCCGATCAGGGCGGCCAGGAGTAGGTGGTAGGCGCTCTGGGCCCCGATCATCCAGCGACGCAGGCCGGGATTGGCGCCGGTGGCGATCATCGAGCCGATCTCGGGATCAAGCTCGAGGGCCGATAGGGCGGCGGTGATAGCGGCGATCACGATCGCCACGCCCAGGGTGGCAGCGAGGACGATCAGCTGCAGCTGGATTGCTGAAAGGTCCGAATCTTCGGGCGCGAACTCCAGTCCCGGCACCCGGGTCCACGGTGGTGGCCCCATGATCTCGACCCAGAGACTGTTGCCCGCGGTCGTGATCGCCTGGCGTTGGTCATCGGTGATGGCCTTATCGGCCACGTACAGGGTGCCGAGTACCTCAGCTGGTTGGTCGAGGAGCGCCACGGCTTCAGGGGTGACGAAGATCTCCGGCACATTCGACCCTGTTGCTCCTGCGCCCGCTGAGATCGCGGGGAAGAGCACCGGTGGTGGGTCATCGATCTCGCCTATCGGCTCGGCCCCGTCCTGTTGTGGAGGAGCTGAGGTGGGTGGTGAGGTCCTGCCGGGTGATGGTGGGGCCGAGGTCGGTGGTGCCGCGTCGTGGGCGTCAGCGCCACGCACGAACTGGTAGATCTCCACCCCGTCAGCTGGTTTCAGCCCCATCACAACGGCGGAGCCCGCGGCTGAGAGATCAGCGGGGTCAAGGTCGAGATCCAAGGCGGTGAGAACTCCGGGTGTGAGGATGCCAACCTCGCCCGATCCTCCCTCGTCCAGCCCGTTCAGGATAATGCGGGCCTCGACCCCGTCCCAGCCTCTCACCTCGGCCACTGCCCTCAGATCAACGATCTCACCGACCAAGGCCTCGAACTGCTGCTTGAAGAGAGTCAGGCGAGGCTCAATATCGTTGCCAGGCCGGCCGACGAGGTTGGTGGTGGTGTCGCTGGTGTCGATCCTCTCCGATAGTTCCGATAGTTCCGATAGCCCCGAAGGGTCGGCGCGGACGAAGAACTCGTTCGGCGCCGCCGAATGGTCCTCGGCAGGATCGGCCTTGAAGGCGGTGGCGATCACCATCGGCAGTCCGACCACGGCGACCAGGGCCGCCACCGTGACCCATGATCGGCCTCGCTGCCGAAGCGAGCTACGGACCACCAGGCGGAACCTGGTCGGCAGTCGGTGGGCCTGGCGAGCTCCGAGCGACAACAGCATCCCGACCGATCCCAGGGCCCCGGCCATCATGGCCACCACCGACACCAGAATAAGCACGAGGGCGAAGACAGCCTCGTTGCCGCTCAGCCTTCTGGTCAGGATCCCACCGGTCGTGAGCCCCAGCGTTCCTGCCGCCAGAACGGCCAAACCCCAGACGGGGGTGCGGCGCCGCAACGCACGTTCGACCGTTCGGCCGGCAAGGGCGGCGCCGACCGGGAGACGGGCCACGCTGCGGGCAGGCCACCAGGCGGCGGCCAGGGCGGCGCCGAACCCGAGCACGGCCGGACCCAGCCAGTCGAATCGGTTGCGGCCGACGGCAATGATCGAGGCCGGGACGTCGGTCAGCGCGGACAGCAGCCACGGGGCAGCAAAGAACCCGAAGGCCACCCCGGTCGCCGTGGCCACCAGGCCGAGGATGGCGGCCTCGGTGAGCACCAGGATTCGCAGATGGCGGTGATCGGCCCCGATGGTCAGCAACTGACCGAACTGGTGGGTCCGTCGTCGCACGCCTACCGCGAGCGCAGCGGCGGACACCAGCGCCACCTCAATCCCTATCATGGCCGAGACCAGGGTGGACACCAGCGCCGAGTTGCGATGGTCGGAATCGGCTCCGACATCGCCGCTCACGTGGACCCCGCTGCTAGATGTCCGGCCGAAGATTGTGGAGAAGCTGCCCGCCATGAACTGGGCGTCATCGGCGGTGCCGGGCACCAGTACCATGCGGACCTCGTCGTTGCGGAACGCGTCGATGGGCCGCAGCGCGTCGAAGTCGTTGGTCGTGACGATGAACGCCGCCTGATGAAAGAGTTGACGGTCGACGATGCCAACCACCCGCAGGCTTTGCTCGGCCACCGTGACCTCATCACCCACCTTGGCGCCGGCGTCGTCGGCTGCTTCGATGGTGAGCACGACCTCGCCCGGCTCCGGCACGGTCCGGCCGTCGATCGTGGAATAGTCACCCGGAGCCAGCGGGTGGCTCAGGTCAAGATCGGTGATCGCGACGTCGTGGTCGAATCCGAATGGGGTGGCCAGCGACTGCAGTTGGAACCTTTGGACGACCATCGAATCGGTGGGGGAGAGGACGTCGTTGATCACCTCCTGAGCGTTCTGGTAGGCATCGTCGGCGATCCCATCCTCGAGTCCTGGGCCGGGGAAAAGACTCAATACCACATCGGCTTCGCCCCGATGGGCCAGCGCGCCACCCGGTGAGTCGAAGTCGAGACCTCGGAATGCGATCGAGGCGCTCGTTCCCACCGCCACCATCAGCGCGAGCAGGGTCCCGACCAGCAGGCTTCGGGCCCGGGCGGCCCGGATGGAGCGGATGGCCAGTCGGCCCAGCGACCAGAACCGGCTCACGACAGCTCGTTGATCAGTTCGGGGGTGATGGTGGGGCGAGTCGTTACCGCCTCCACCCGGCCGTCGCGCAGGCGCACCACCCGATCGGCCCAGCCCGCCAGCGACTGATCGTGCGTAACCATCACGGCCGCCGCCCCGTCGTCGCACAGGCCACGCACGATGGACATGACCCGCTCGGCCGTCAGCTCATCCAGGGCTCCAGTCGGCTCGTCGGCCAGCAGCAGGCGACGCTCACCGACGATGCCGCGGGCCAAAGCCACCCGCTGTTGCTCGCCCCCGGACAGTTCGTCGGGGAAGCGCTCGGCCCCATGGGCCACCCCCACCCTTTCGAGGGCGGCCTCGGCCTGGCGGCGGGCCTTGGCCAGGCTGGTGCCGTCGAGCTCCAACGGTAGACTGACGTTCTCGATCGCCGTCAGCGACGACACCAGGTTCAGGTCCTGGAAGACATAGCCAACCGAGCGGCGCCGCAGGGCCGACCGGCGCCTCGCCGTCAGGGCCGAGAGGTCTTCACCTTCGACGACCACCGAACCGGCAGAGGCAGGAATCAGGCCCCCGGCGGCGTTCAGCAAACTCGACTTGCCCGAACCGCTGCGGCCGGTAACGGCCACCAACTCCTTGGCGTGAACCTCCAGGCTGATATCGAGCAGGGCATCAACCCGCCGCGCCCCCTCACCCAGAGTCAACGAAACGTTGACCATCTCCAGCACCGGCCGGTCCACGGCGGTACTGTCCACGGCGGTACTGTCCACGATCTCGTCGCTCACGACGTGCTTCCCTTCCGGGCCTTCTTGTCGGCCCCACTCCGCTCACTGTCCTGGGTGTTGCTGTCTTCTTCGTCGCTGTCGTCGCTGTCGCCGGTCGGTCGGCTGCGGCCGTGTTGAGGGTCGTCGGCCATCGCCGCCGCCTCGACCCGCTGCTCAGCCAGTTCGAGCCAGCGGATCTCGGATTCGGCGAGCAGGATCATGCGATCCAGGTGCAGACGCCAGGCCAACGATTCCGTTGCTCCCTGGGCCCGCATTGCCCCCAAGGCCTGCAAGGTTTCGGTGGCCTTGGCCCGTTGGCGGCTGATGACGTCAACGGCAGGTACCACGGCGGTGGCAGCGGCCATCAACACCTTGAGCGAGACCGGATCCCGAGCGGCCAAGGCCTGAACCTCGGTGCCTTCGAACCACTCCCGTAGCGTCTCTCGACCGAGGGCGGTCAAGACGTAGGCTTGTCGACCCTCGCCATCAACGGGGCCGTCGGTAACGACCAGATCGTCGCGTTCCAGCCGTTGCAGGGTCGAGTAGACCTGCCCAACGTTCAGAGGCCAACCCGCCCCGGTGGCCCGGTCGAACTGCAGCTTGAGCTGGTAGCCATGGGCCGGTCCGCCCGCCAGCAGGGCCAGCAACGCGTTTTTCACCGTCATCGTCAGTCCCTCCTGCACTCGCTGCCACTGGCCGTATCGGAGGTGCATAGCCAGTATGTAGATAGTGAGTATGTATCAGGCGGCATCGATCGTCAACCGAAATGCACGGCTCGGCCGCACGTGCGAAAGACGATCAGCTACCGGAGCGGGCCGGGTGGGATTACGGTCTCTGGGTATGAGCGACATCCGCCCCTTCACCATTGCCGCCGATCAGGCCGATCTCGACGATCTGGCCGCCCGGATCCGGGCCACGCGCTGGCCTGAGGCGGAGACCGTCGACGACTGGAGCCAGGGCACCCCGTTGGCCTACACCCGCGAGTTGGCCTCCTATTGGGTCGACGGCTACGACTGGCGGGCCCGGGAGGCGGCCCTCAATCGCTTTGACCAGTACCTCACCGAGATCGACGGGCTCGACATCCACTTCATCCACCAGCGTTCACCGCATGAGAACGCCCTGCCGCTGCTGATCACCCACGGTTGGCCCGGGTCAATCGTCGAGTTCCACAAGATCATCGAACCCCTCACCAACCCCACCGCCCACGGCGGTCGGGCTGAGGACGCCTTCCACGTGGTGTGCCCCTCGCTGCCCGGTTTTGGCTTCTCGGACAAGCCGGCCGAGGTTGGATGGGGTGTCGAGCGCATCGCCTCCACCTGGGACGTGTTGATGGGGCGGCTCGGCTATGACCGTTTTGTGGCCCAAGGGGGCGACTGGGGCGCAGCCGTCACCTCCCAGATCGGCCGCAACGAAGGCCGCTGCATCGCCATCCACACCAACATGCCGAGTGGACGGCCGACGGCGGAGGCCAAAAGCGACCCGACCGAGGCCGACAAGGTGGCCTTCGCCGGACTCGCCCACTATCAGGATTGGGACTCCGGCTACTCCAAACAGCAGAGCACCCGGCCCCAGACGCTCGGCTACGGTCTCGTCGACTCCCCGGTTGGCCAGATGGCCTGGATCATCGAGAAGTTCTGGGCCTGGATGGACTGCAATGGTGATCCCGAGTCGGTGCTGAGTCGTGATGAACTGCTCGACAATGTCATGCTGTACTGGCTCAACGGCACCGGCGCCTCCTCCGGTCGTCTCTACTGGGAGAGCTTCGCCAGTTTCGGCAAACGTGACCGGGTCGAGTTGCCAACCGGGGTTGCTTCGTTCCCCGAGGAGATCATGCGCTTCCCCCGATCGTGGGTCGAGCCGTACTACAACCTCACCCACTGGACCGCCATGCCCCGCGGCGGCCATTTCGGTGCCTTCGAACAGCCGGAGCTGTTCATCAACGATGTGCGGACCTTCTTCGCCACGGTGCGTTGACGGCTTCTGGTCTACGGTCTTGAGATGATCCCGAAACCGGCCACCGGCCTCGGTTCATTGCTGCGGCGACACCTGGGCGTCCTTGGACTGCTCGGGGCGTGGGTCGTGATCGTCGCACTGGGGGCGGGAGCTCGACCGGCCTCGTCGAGTTGGATCGGGTTTCCTTCCTTCAGTGGGGTGGCTGCCGCTCTTGGTGCAGTGCTGGCTGTGGTGGGCTTGATCCTGTTCGTGACCCTGTTGGTGGCGGGCAAGGGGCAGGGTCAGCGCCGAGAGGTTCGACGTAAGCCGATGTGGCCCATGTTGGTGCTGCTGGCCATCTTCCTGGCCTTCAGCAACCGGCTACCCGAGTTTCGGGCGACGCCCGAGGAGGAGGAGGTGGTGCTCCCGCCCGCGGCCGAGAGCGGGGACGGAGGCGAGGGACGCTCGCCGCCGGTCGGGGGGAACGACCTCGTCCTGCTCGCCCTTATCGCCGGCTCCGCCCTGGCCGTCATGATGTGGACCCGCAGGCGGATCGACGGGGGTGAGACGACACCATCAGAGGCCGATCAGGAAGAGATGGAGCCGGCCCTCGAAGCCATGCTCGAGGGGGCCATCAACCGGCTCCGCTCCGACGACGATCCCCGTACTGCGGTGCTCCTGGCCTACGCAGGCATGGAGCAGGTGTTGGCCGAGGTTGGGCACCCCCGCCGCCAGTCGGAGACCCCGTCGGAGTATCTGACGCGGGTGTTGGCCGCCATTGCCGTTGATGCCCGGCCCTTGATTGATCTGGCCCGCCTGTACGAAGTTGCCCGCTTCTCCAATCACGCCGTGTCGGCTGCTGATCGACGTGCGGCCCTTGGTGCCCTGGAGCGGGTCCGTCGGGACCTGGCCGGAGCGGTCGCCGGCGGAGGGGCATGAGGTGTTGAAGCGGGTGTTGACACTGTTGGCGGGGGCGTTGGTTCTCGGCTTCATCGTTGCCGCGTCGACGGGTGAGACCCGTCGGGCGTCGGTCGAGGTCTGGATCGCGGTGGTTGCGGGATGGCTGGTGTGGATGATGCTCGCCGACCTGATGAAGCTGGCCCCACCCCACCCGGAACGTCTCCATGGGGTCCTGGGCCGGCGCCGGCCCCCCAAGGTCGATGATGTCAACCGCCCCCGGTCCCTGGCCGCGCTCGAAGGTCTGCTGCTGAATGCCCGGGATTCCGAGCGGGCCATGACCCTACGGTTGCAGCCCCGGCTGGCGGCACTGACCGAACACTTCCTACTGACCCGCCACGGGATCGACGTCCGGTCCGAGCCGGAGCGGGCACGGGCCCTCCTGGGCGACCTGAGCTTGTTGGGTGGTCTCGAAGTCAAAGATGGGGATGAAGGCGGGATGGGTGTGGCCGGAGTGGAGGACATCGACCGCCTTCTGGATGTTGTGCTCCACGATGGTGGGGGAGTGGGGGCGAGTGGAGGCCGATCATGAGTAGCGCACTGGAAGAGAACGGCGGACAGGACCAGCCGGTGCTGAGCCTGGAGGAGACCGCAGATATCTGCGGTCTCCTACTCGATCAGCTGGAACTGGCGGTGGTCGGAAAGCGTCCTGCCCTCGAGCTGGTGCTGAGTGGTTTCCTGGCCGGGGGCCACATCCTCCTGGAGGACCTGCCCGGGCTGGGCAAGACCCTGGTCGCCCGCTCGCTGGGTCAGGTGACCGGCCTCGGCGTCGGCCGGGTGCAGTTCACCCCCGACATGATGCCGGCCGACGTCACCGGCTCCCTGCTCTATGATCAGCGCCGCCTGGAGTTTGAGTTCCGTCCCGGCCCGATCTTTCACAACATCGTGCTTGGGGACGAGATCAACAGGGCACCGCCGAAGACCCAGGCGGCCCTGCTTGAAGCCATGCAGGAGCGTCAGGTCACCGTGGACGGCGTCTCCCATCTATTGCCACGGCCATTTGTAGTGCTCGCCACCCAGAACCCGATCGAGCTGGAGGGCACCTACCCCTTGCCCGAGGCCCAGGTCGACCGGTTCATGCTTCGTACCTCGCTGGGCTATCCCAACCCGGTCGACGAGGCCGAGATCGTGCGAAGGCGGTTGATGCGCGGCCACGATGAGATCGAGCTCTCGGCGGTGGTTGATCGTGCGACCGTTGTTGCCCTGCAAGCAGCGTTGGAGACGGTGCTGGTATCGGATCCGGTGATCGACTATTGCGTCGCCCTCGTCCATGCCACCCGGGTCAACGGCCGGGTGCACGCCGGGGCCAGTCCTCGCGGGGTCGACGCCCTGGTGAAGCTGGGCCGGGGTCGGGCCGCACTGGCGGGACGCGACTACGTAACCCCCGACGACATCAAGGCGGTGGCCGTACCCGCCCTGGCCCACCGCATTGTTCTCCGCCCCGAGATGTGGGTTCGCGGGGTCGACGAAGGTGTCATCATCGAGGAGGTCCTGGCTGCGGTTGCCACCCCGCCAACCCTGCCGCCACCTTCGAGTGGGGCGGGGCGGTCTCCGGGGGCGAGGGGCGACGGCGTCGTCGCACCGTGATTCGGCAATCCACGGTTCGTCTGCCGCTGGCCATCATCGTGGCCACGGCTGCGGCGTTGACCTCGATCATGACCGGGCGGACCGAAGCGGCCCTGCTGGCCGCCCCCTGGGCGGTTTTGGCGGTTCTCGGTCTCTCCTCGACCGCTAGACATCGAACCCGGGCGGCGGTAGAACTTGTGGCCGATCGCGTACTGGTCGGTGACGACGTCGAACTCGACGTCACGATCGAAACCGATCTCTCGGGTTTGATCGAGATCGTGGCCTCACCGGACCCAGCCTGGTGGCCGCCAGGTGAGCGGCACACCCCACCCCGATCCCGGGTCGACGTCATCCGTTCCGGGCAGCCGCTGACAATCCGGGGCGAACTGCCTGCGTTGGAGTGGGGCAGCCACGATGTGGGCCGGGTCGAGATTCTGCTGCGTGAACCCTACGGCCTGGTGCAGTGGTCTGGGGCGGCGAGCGAACCCCGGCGGGTTCGGGTCCACCCGACACCCGTCCAGCTGCAGCGGCTCATCGAGCCCTGGATGGTGAAGCGGCGATCGGGTACCCACGAGTCGACGGAGGCCAACCGGGGTATCGAGTACGCCGACATTCGCCCCTTCGGCACCGGCGACGGTCGACGGGACATCAATTGGCGGGTCAGTGCCCGGCTTGGCGGTCTCTGGGTGTCGGAACGCCACCCCGAGCGGGCCACCGATGTGGTGTTGTTGTTCGACTCGTTCGTCGAATCGGGCCATGATGTCCGGGCCGTCGTCGGGCTGGGCATCGAGGCCGCCGTCGGCCTGGCCGAGAGCCATCTGGCCCGAACCGATCGCATCGGGCTGGTCGAACTGGGTGGAATTGTGCGCTGGGTGATACCCGACACCGGTAGTCATCAGCTGCAACGCTTGACCGACGCCCTGCTATCCATCGGGCTGTTCGCCAACGCCGCCGATCGTGACCTTTCGATCGTGCCGCCCCGTGCCCTGCCGCCGCGCTCGCTGGTGGTTGCCCTCACCCCGCTGCTCGATGAGCGTTTCATCGACGTGCTGTTTGCGTTGCAAGGGGCCGGCCACGATGTGGCGGTGATCGACTGTTTGGCCGGCAAGGCCCGTCGCGAAGAAAACGAAATGACCCCTGGCGACGCGGTGTCCCCCGACGGCACGGACTCTGGCGGTCGGACCGAGCTGTCGGACCTGGCCCATCGAATGTGGGAGGCCGAGCGGGCGGTGTTGACCGACCGCCTGGCTGAACGGGGGGTGGCCACCATCGGCTGGCAACGGGGGGTTCCCCTGGATCAGGTCCTCGGCCAACTCAACCGCTGGCGGCACCGGGCCCGGAGGGTGAGTCGGTGATGGCCCGATCGCTCTATCTGCGTGAGGGGGGTACGGCCGCCCTGGTGAGTCTGGCCAGCGCCAGTTTGGCGGTGGCGGTGGCCATCGGTGCCGCCGGGTCGCTCCGGCCGGTGGTCCTTCGTATCGAGTTGGGTGCGGTGTTCCTGCTGGTACTCGGGATCGGGGTAGGAAGTGAGCGGGTCATCGCCCTTGCCACCGCACCGGCGTTGATCGGGGCCGTGCTGGCCCTTTCCGAGAGCGATCGGCTGACATCGAGTCGAGCCATCATCATCGCCTGCACCTGGTATGTGGCGGTGGAGTCGGGCCTGGCGTCGGTCGAACGTCGCACCGGGGCGGAACGAACGCAGGCGGTTGGGCGACAACGGACCCGTGAGGTGGCGACCGTGGCTGCTGCCGCTGCCATCGTCGGTGCCGTTGGGGCCGCATTTTCCTCCCTCGCTCCCGAGCGAACCGTCATGGTCCGGGCCGCGGTCGTCACCCTCGTGGTGCTTGGGCTGGTACTCGCCATCCGTGCCCTAACCGAGTCCGGGAGTGTCAGTGAGTAATAGCGGACGTCTGTATTTGCCTCACCCTGCACAGCGACAAGCAGTAACAAGCGGCAACATATCTGAACCAATAACAAGATTTAGATTCCTGTTGATTTGTTTAAATCATTCGCTACTATTGCTGACTCAGCGTGTACTGAATTGATCAAACGCAGAACCTGCCGATGCGGCTTTTTTGAAATGGTGTCGGACTGGTTGCCGGGGCCCGAGGGAACAAGGGTCCGCGGTGGCAGTCGAAGCGTCGATAAGAAGACGGATCATTTCGGAACTTTTTGGGGGTTTGGCACATGGAGAGACAGTGGGATAACCCGCACGATTCGAAGAGCGGACCCGTCACCGAGCTTGACGCCCTCCAACAGGAGCAGGACAAGCTTTGGTCCACTTTGAGGGGCGAGGAGGATCCGGATCTGCGGATGTCGCTACTGTCGCGCTTCAGTGAGAACCGCGCCGAGATCCTTCGTCTTGGTGAACAGGTGGGAGGGATCGAGGGTGCCGGGGGCGAGGCTCAGCCCGTCGGCTACCGGGTGGAGTTGTCCGATCCCGCCCGTCCGGTTCAAGGGTCCCGCTACCTCCCGACGGAGTCGGAAACTGAGGTCTCCGACTACGACACCTTGGAAACGCGCCTCGACTCCGACCTTGTCGAGGGGTTGGATCAGGAACGCCAGGTGCGATCTCCGACCACCACGCCGATCGACTTTTCCCCCGTTGATGATCAGGCCAACCTCAGTGAGCGGCTGGGCCTGGACGGTGGGGCATCGGTCTTTGGTGAGGCCCGGTCCAATGACAGTAGGTCCGAGGGCGATCGCCTCAACGGCCATCGTTCCGATAACAACGACGCCAATGGCAACCATGATTCCACCGGCAATGTTCGTCCCCCCAGTATCGGCCTTGACGAGTTTCCTCCCGTCTCCGGGGGCGATAGTGTCCCGCGCCAGAAGGACGAGGTCGAGTCGCCTGGCCTGGCGAGGCTTCGGCGAGGAAGGCTGGAGAGGTCCGGTATCGATGCTGGCGGCGTCACTGCCGACAACCTGGGCGGTGCCCTGACGGCGCAGTCCCCCCAAGGCCCATCTGATCCTGTCGACCGGCCAGGCTTTGGCTATGTGCCCGACGACTCCCATGATGATGTGCTCGGCTTGGGTGCCGATGACGACACGGTGGTCGGCCTTGATCTGGTTGGTGGGCTCGGCCGTCTGCGCGATCGCTCCGAACCCGCCGACCCGGTCGACCCTGATCTGTCAAACGATGGCAACCGTCGACCCGGTGCGCATGATCCCGCTGGCCGCGCTCGCATGGTCGGAACCGGCGATGGTCATGATGGTCTCGACGGAGGTCGAGGCGCTGACCGTCTCATGGCTTCACCCCTGCTTCCCGACCGGTCACGTGATCTACCCCCCGGTCCCCGGCGCCCGGCTACCGGTCCAGGTCCCGGTCCCGGTCCCGGTCCAGGTCCCGGTCCCGGTCCCGGTCCAACCGAGTTC
>Ga0316192_10000240_pt1 | contig 38339 bp, 31 predicted proteins | sample MerIslwburrow_MG_FD_204931 | JGI IMG/M metagenome (GOLD analysis project Ga0316192, IMG submission 204931) | Coastal sediment microbial communities from Maine, United States - Merrow Island worm burrow | ecosystem: Environmental > Aquatic > Marine > Coastal > Sediment | place: USA: Maine...
AGGCAATACAACAAACAAAGGAAAAGACAATCAATGACCTAAAGAGCGTTCAAGTATCTATATTTCGACGTATCACGAAAACAAATCTTGATGAATCTTTAGAAACAGTAGCGATCATTGACAAACATATTAAAGAATACGAGGACAAAGACATTAAATCATGTTTATTGTCAAAGCAGACAGACGATAAGAAGGTGATTGATAAAATAAAATATATTGTCAAAAAATTTGATAAGGAAATTGACAAACAAAAAAATGAAAGTTTTAAGGAATTTGAGAAAGTCAAATCTAAATCCCTTGAGAAATTACTGTCCTTGCAGAAAAGAAATGTGCAAAAAGGTGACCTAGAAGAAGCCATAGCAATCAAAAAAGTAGTTGAGTTCTACAAAAATATAACTCTTGAAAGCTATGTCACGACGCCCAATAGGTTAAAAGAAGAAAAAAAAGATAAAGACCAAGAATACTCTGAAGCCAGCCCCAACCTTAAGATAGCACTTCTCAAACAAGAAGCAAACGACGTAAAAGATCCAGATGATATACGACTTAAATTTCATCATGACTCTAATATTAAAGATGATGATGTTAGATTTATTGTAAAACATTTTAAGAACCTCAAAGTTTTGCTGCTGAATAACAATAAAGATATTTCAGATATGTCCTTAAAATGGATCAAAGATCTTCATGAGTTGAGAGCTTTGAGTGTGGCGGGAACCAATATTACAGCTAAAGGCATAATCACACATTTAAAAGGGATGGATCTTGAAATTATCTATGTTGGTGGAGGAAAACATAGACAGTTCAATGATGAAGAGATGGAATTAATTAAAAAAGCTCTTCCAAATAGTAGATTAAAAAAGCATTGAGAACTTGTGCTGGAATTACCGAAAATCCCGATTCTCACTGGATGAAACAAATGGCTAAAAATGCCACCGCTTTTGATGATGGATTCCTTAAAGATGCCAAATACTTGATTCATGACAGAGATACCAATTTCATGAAATCGGGTTTTCGTGATGTTGAGCTTATGCTGAACGCTGGATCGAATCAATCAGAGACGAATGCTTGAATCATGTCATGATCTTTAGAGAAAAATCTCTCAGATATGTCATCAAGCAATATGTTGAGTTTTACAATCATGAGCGAAATCACCAATCTCTCGATAATGAACTCGTTGACCCTCAAGTCTGTTTGCGCACATCTGGAAAAATCAAATGTAAAAAACGACTTGGTGGGCTGCTGAGATTCTATCGAAGAAAGGCTTCTTGAACTTCTGAGATGACCTAAACGCTCGACCTCGCCTCTCCTACTTCCAGCCTCAAGGTGCATTGGGAAACAGCATCGGTACGTACATACGTCTACTTTTTCGCTTGCTTTCTTACCGTTTGTCAAAGATCGTGAGCCTTTTTTTTATTTGGTCGGCTCTTCCAAAAATCTTACTCTTCTGTTTTAATTTTTCAACCTGCGTTTTTGTTAAAATTTTCGTGTCGGTCAATTATCGTACGGGACGGGGTTCCAATTAATGACCACCACCCACAGGTCATACATCCCCGAAGGGTATTTGAAAACAACGATGGTCGGATTCCGGCACCCGACTCCATAGGACAACCAAGCGAGAAAGGGCGCTTCATCGTTGAAATTTTGCTTAATAGAAAATCAGTGACACCACCACAACACCAACAGAAATAGCGTTGTGTGTGCAGTCGTGTGCATGTGTTTGCAAAAAGGTCTAGAAATTTAATTATGATGGAACGTGTTGACATGCAAGTGTTTGCAATTAGATGCAAGTATATGCAATATATGAAAATGGTGCACCCGTCAGGAGTCGAACCTGAAACCTTCTGGTTCGTAGCCAGATACTCTATCCAATTGAGCTACGGGTGCAGTTGATTTTTTAAGAGATCGGCATTTTACACCTCTGAATTAAGTGGCACAAGCGGGTAAAAGGAGTATTTTACGTAAATATGTGCATTAATTGATAAGATGAATCCAAATATTGCTATTTACAAATGAATAGCCTCATCCAGTCCATCGGCGGCAGCTTCCATCAACGCTTCGCTTAATGTGGGATGAGCGTGAATGGTGTGGAGAACACTCTCTGCGGTGGCCTCATGAGAGAGGGCAATTGAAGAAGCGGCGATAAGTTCCGTAGCTTCAGGTCCAATAATATGCACGCCCAATAACTGATTGTATTTTTTGTCAAAAATCTTTTTGACAAATCCCGTATTGTCTCCAATAGCTGAGGCTTTACCCGAGGCCATAAAAGGAAATTTGCCCACATTCACATCAATATTTTTTTCAGCTGCTTTTTTTTCTGTCAAACCGATACTCGCCACTTGTGGATGGCAATAGGTACAACCTGGAATATGATCATAATTGATTTCGGGAACATCTAAACCACTGATCCATTCCACACACTTAATCGCCTCGGCACTGGCCACATGAGCTAACAAAGGAGCACCAATCACATCACCAATGGCGTACACTCCTTTTTGACTTGTCTCGTATTGACTGTTCACTTTTATAAAAGAACCTTCAGTTGTGATCCCTAATTTTTCTAAGCCAATGTTTTCTACATTACCTTGCACACCTACAGCCACCAACACTTGATCTACAATTAATTCTTCAGTGTTTTGATCTTTGTTACCACTCAAAAGAACCTTCACTCCTTCATCGCACGCCGTAACAGCCTTTACGGTGGTGGAGAGAAAAGATTTTATTTTTTGTTTTTTAAAAGATCTTAGTAATTCTTTAGACACTTCATGATCTTCAATAGGTAATAACTGATCCTGATATTCCACGACAATCACTTCACTGCCCATTGAACGGTAAAAATAAGCAAATTCAACACCGATCGCACCTGCTCCAATAACAAGAAGTTTTTTGGGACAGGTGTTCTGGCGCAATGCCGTTTTGTAAGTGATGACCTTTTTTTCATCTACGATAACACTAGGCAAAGAGCGTGCTCTGCCACCAGTCGCAACGATAATATGTTTGGCATTTATAATTTGTTCTGTTCCTGAGGAAGAAATAACCTTTACGGCTCCCTCGCCCTGTAATTCTGCATGACCTTTAATCACGGTGATTTTATTTTTTTGCATCAAAAAGCTAACACCCTTTGACATTTTTTCAGCCACTTTATAACTACGATCCATCACTTTATTGAAATGTGCTTTAACCGTTGTTGTCTCTATGCCATATTCTTCACAACGCTTCATATCATTTAACAATTCAGCGCTCTTCAACAAAGATTTGGTTGGAATACAGCCTCTATTCAAACAAACGCCACCCAGTTCATCTTTTTCAACAATCGCAACCTTCATCCCCAATTGCGTGGCACGTATCGCCCCCACATAGCCCCCAGGACCACTACCCAGTACGATAATATCAAAATTGTGCATCGCCATAAAAAACCTGTATTTCTTTATTTCAGCGCTTATTATAATAAACTATAATGGGATTAGGTATATGGTCAGAATAATCAAACGTAATGCTGTGGATCTTGAAGATTCATACCGTAATATCATAAGCAAAACTTTATGGGTGGCTTTTGGCCTTGTTATTCTCTTACAAATTTTAGCTCTCAAACCCTTATGTTTGTTTGGATACAAATACTACTATATTCCCATTATCTTTGCTGTCATTCCTCTTATTTTCATTTATTATTTGGTCACTAAAAATTTAACGGAACCCTTGGCCAAAGCATCTCCGCCCATCTATCTTAGTGCTCTTCTATCCTGCACCGTATTGTTGGGAACTTTCACTCACTACTCAATGAAAAATGTTAATGAAGAAATAAACTATTCTGAAACACGAGCTAAAAATCACCTCGTTGAATTAGCGACTTTTCTTCATCAATTTGCCCTCGAACTCAAACAAGAAGACAATGAAAACATCAACTACAACAATGACTTGAATGATGAAGAGTTTTTACCCGAACTTCCCGAAAAGTTTAGGAACCATCTCAATTGGGTGAAATTCAATCAAGAGGCCATCACAACACATCCACCTATTGAGGGTTACTATTTTTATTATCGCTCCACTAATTTTGGCTCTTGGCATTTATGGTGCACTCCTGACGACTACCCTGACAGTGGCCGTCTCTCGTGGCTTATCGATAACAATGGCAAACTATTAGGACGGGATTTTGAAGATGAAAAAATCAACGTCAAGCAATTTCCTAGTCATAAAAGAGACCTGAACAATTACAGCCATTCTTCAAGAATAACTTTTAAAAATCAGCTAGAAAACGAAGGTGATTTCTAATTACTTAATGGTAACGTAAAATAAAAACTACTACCTTCACCCAACACACTTTCAACGCCCACTTCCCCCCCATGTAATTGTATTAATTTTTTCACAATAGCCAAACCTAAACCACTAGAAGATTCTCCACCCGTTGGTTTGGATGAAATTTTTGCAAACTCACTGAACAAAGAATTTATTTCATCTTCAGGGATACCTTGTCCTGTATCTGAAACCACTATTTTCATCTTCTCTCCCTGCAACTGGGAAGAAACCGTCACACAGTCTTCTTTAGATGAAAACTTAATTGCATTAGATATAAAATTATCTAACACATTACCCACACGACTGGGATCTGCAAAAACAGTTGTCACGTTCGGGTCTATTTTATTTTCTAGAGTAATGCCTTTATGATCCGCTTGCATCTTGTAACCTTGCCACTTTGACATAAGAGTGTTGTAAATACTGATGTTGGATCTTTCTAAGTTAACTTTACCTGAATCAATTTTTGTTGCATGTAACAGATCGTTGATCAAATTCAACATGCTGTTAGTTTGCCTATGAATGGTTTTCATAAATTCTTGACCATCATTGTTGAGCTCACCTAATGTGCCGTACTCAAATAATTCTGATATTCCTCGAATAATAGAAATGGGATTGCGTAAATCATGGGCCACCATACCTAAAATTTGATCCTTTTGGTTGTTAATTTTAATCAGTTCCCGATGCATTTTTTTGAGTTTGATCCCCACTTGAATGCGCGCAATCAATTCTTGAATATTATAAGGCTTCGTGATGTAATCATCTGCGCCTTTAGACAAACTACCGATCTTAGAGCTGTCATCTGTTTTGGCTGTCAGCATAATAAAATATAAATCGCGGATTTTAGAGTCATCACTTTCTCTTATACGATCCAACAACCCCTGCCCGTCTAGGATGGGCATCATGTAATCACTGACGATCACATCAGGATATTCTTCGTTGATTGTTTTCCAAGCATTCTCACCATTAATATCTGTTTTGACATCAAATTTGCCTGATTTCTCAACAACAGCCTTAACGATTGTCAACAAACCCTTGTCATCATCAACTAGAAGGATTTTTATCTCTGAATCTTCGATCAACATATAAAATGGCCTTTTTCTTGTGGTTCCAATGTTTTAATATATTTATATGAATATACTCCTTAATCGGTTTTTTATCCAGAAAACACACATTTTATTTTTAATCCCCTTTTTCCCTAAGTTTGGAGGATAATTTATGTCCGATGTTGTTATATGCTCATTTGCTCGAACGCCAATTGGAAAGTTTTTTGGGTTGTTGAGCTCCTTCAAATCCGTAGAACTAGGCAGCTTGGTGATCAAAGAAGTCATAGAAAGAGCAGGTGTGCAAGCTCACGAAGTAGATGAAGTCATCATGGGTAATGTGCTCGCAGCGGGTGTGGGTCAAAACCCTGCCCGTCAAGCTGCTTTAGGCGCAGGACTCCCCCCCCAAGTATCTGCCCTCACCATCAATAAAGTCTGTGGAAGCGGACTTAAAGCCATCATGCTCGCTATTCAAAGTATCAAATGCGCAGACAATGATGTGATTATTGCCGGTGGCATGGAATCCATGTCTCAGGCTCCCTATCTGTTACCTCAAGCAAGACAGGGCCAACGCCTTGGACATGGAGAACTGATTGATTCTATGGTCAACGATGGCTTATGGTGCGCCATTGAAGATTGGCATATGGGTTCTGCCGCTGAACATATTGCCTGCAAACATGGCATCTCAAGAAAAGATCAAGACCGATTTGCTGCGCAAAGCCAACAAAGAGCTGCCCTCGCAAAAGAAAGTGGGAAGTTCTCTAACGAAATCATTCCCATCACCCTCCCACAACGAAAGGGAGATGACATTGTGATGGACTACGACGAAGGTATTCGTAGTAACAGCAGCGAAGAAAGCCTTTCCAAACTTAAACCGGCTTTCGACAGAGAAAAAGGGACCGTCACTGCAGGCAATGCCAGCACGATCAATGATGGTGCAGCTGCCGTTCTTCTCACACGACGCGACATTGCCCAAAAAAACAATTGGCCTATTCGCGCGACTGTCAAAGAACAATCCGTAGGTGGCGTAGATCCCAAAGATGTTTTTGACGCCCCCGTTACCGCTGTTAAAAAAATATTAGAAAAATCACAGATGACTTTAGAGGATATCGATCTAATAGAAGCCAATGAAGCCTTTGCAGCACAGGTACTAGCCAACGGTAAAGAGTTGGGAATAGACGAAAGTAAACTCAATATCTACGGCGGCGCCATTGCCTTAGGTCACCCCATCGGTGCCTCTGGCGCACGCATTTTAGTAACCCTAATCAACGCACTGGAACAAGAAGATAAAAAAAATGGCATTGCCACATTATGTTTGGGTGGTGGAAATGCCGTTGCACTTAGAATAGAGCGATAGCGAAAAGAGATAATTAATGGAAATTAATTTAGTCGGCGTGATCGGCTGTGGAACAATGGGCAATGGTATTGCGCAAACATTTGCTGCGAGCGGTTTTAACGTAATCGTACAAGATATCGATCAAACTCACATAGACAAAGGTGTGAAGGCCATTACTCAATCTCTTGAAAAATTTGTGAACAAACAGAAAATAACTGAAGAAGACAAAACAAACACCTTAGAACGTATCAGCACCTCCACTTCTCTAGAAGCATTGGCCCAATGCGATCTTGTGATTGAAGCCGCTACTGAAAACGAGAAAGTAAAATTTCAAATTTTTGAAGAATTAGACCGTATTGTCAAAAAAGAAGCCATACTAGCTTCTAACACCTCTTCAATTAGCTTAACCGCCATCTCAGCTAAAACTTCACGCCGAGAACAAGTGATTGGCATGCACTTTATGAACCCTGTTCCACTCATGGCATTGGTGGAAGTGATACGTGCCCAAGACAGCTCAGATGAAGTTACCGCAACCATAATGACACTTTCAGAAAAATTGGGAAAAACTCCCGTCGAGGTCAATGATTTTCCTGGTTTTGTCTCCAATCGCATTTTACTACCTATGATCAATGAATCTATTTACGCTTTGATGGAAGGTGTGGCTCAAAAAGAAGCGATAGACACGGTCATGAAATTGGGGATGAATCACCCTATGGGCCCCCTCACTCTAGCCGATCTCATTGGCTTGGATACCTGTTTGAGTATTATGGAAGTACTGCACGAGGGATTAGGTGATAGCAAATACCGGCCCTGCCCACTTTTAAAACGAATGGTCGCCGCAGGGCACTTGGGCCGAAAAACAGGCAAAGGGTTTTACGATTACAACTAACCCACACAACACATTACTCAATTCAATTTGTGAAGGGTCACGCCGTAGCTTGGCACAAGGGCTAACACTTTTAGAAAACAAAAATGAAAGTTTTCATTCTTTAGTAATGGAACAAAACATTCCTTCACACTATACAGTAGGCATCACGGGCCCCCCTGGGGCTGGCAAAAGTACTTTGATTGAAGCGCTCTTACAGCAACTCGCCGAAGAAGAAAAAATTGCTGTATTGGCTAGCGACCCTTCCAGCCCTTTTAGCGGCGGAGCCTTATTGGGTGATCGCTATCGTTTGTCTAATGAATTGTCTGACAACGTCTACTACCGCTCGCTAGCCTCTAGAGGATCACGAGGCAGTATGGCTGCGGTATGCCGTAATGCAACACGGTTGCTGGCCCTTGCCGGCTACAACTGGGTGATTTATGAAACGATAGGTGCTGGGCAAAATGAATGGGATGTCCAATCTCTTTCGCAGTGTATCGTACTTGTTCTTGTTCCTGAATCAGGTGACACCACTCAAGCTATGAAAGCAGGAGTATTAGAGTTGGCCGATATTATTGTTATCAACAAAATGGATCGACCTGGGGCCGAACATTTTAGAGAAAATCTTGAATCCACTATGAACAACAGAGCCCATCATCGCAACCCTGAGTGGACAAGAAGGTTCATCAGCTGCATCGCCAGCGAAAGACAAGGCGTGGACAGTTTGACTGCAGCGCTTAAAGAACACCGTCAGCACTGCCTCAACAACAAAGCCTCGGAAGGGCAAAAAATACGTATTTCCAACGAAATAAAAGATATTCTTTTAGAGCAATGCCAGCAACAATTAGAAACACTTAGCGCTGAACAATGGCAACAACTTATCAATGACTTTCAAAAAAATAAGCTAAATCCTCGCAAGTTCCTCTCAAAATTATTCGACATCAAGTAAGACACAACGGGATATTTGGTAGACAATGCGGTTAGACAAACTAGAAATGCGTTTAAGGGAACTGGAAGAGAATTTCCACACTCTTTTTGAGCCCGTCAAAACAAACCCCAAACATCGATGGCATAGTTATCATAACACGTCTCAAAAATCAAAAAGTAATATGGACAACAGCACACAAGAGTTACTCAGAATCCAAAAAGAAATCGCCGTCCTCAGAAATAAATTAATGATGGATCCCTTTAAAATTCCCAACCTACGTCCTGATGATAAACAACGTCCAAGAAGCGATATTAAAATCTCCTCGACCCCCAGAGACCACCACTTTGTGATAAATGAGCAAGAACTCAAACAACAACATCGAAAATTAATTGAAAAAGATCAGCCTATTTTTGAATTTGTACATTTCACCACTGATAAAAGTGATAACGAACAGGGTCTCGTCGCCTATGTCAAATACAATTCAATAACAGACAATTGCCGCTTATCCCTTTATTCAAAACCAAAAAATTTTATCGACTCATACACAAAGAACATGTTTCTTGAAACAATATTCCCCCAGTTATTAGCTTTTCAAATTGATGTGAGAAACGACCCTCAAAAATACAAACGAACACACCAGCAAGCACATGTGTACTGGATGGATTCTTGGTTTCGTTGCCTCCCAGAAAATTTACCTGAAGCGATAAAATAAAAAATAATATCAAGTCCATGAAACAAAGGATAGTTCAACCTTTCTTCTCTTGTCTATATTTGAACAAACGAATTTTAAACAATCACTCAAACTGAGTTGTCCCATTCACTTTAGGAATCTGTTTGTGTTCTTCTGTTGCTTTAAATGGTTCACGTACTTTTATATTCCGGCTATTTGACACCCAACCTCCAAATAATGATTGACAAAAAGTATTCAGTTCATAAACCGAATCATTATATTTTTTTCTCTCAAAAGGCACACGATTTTCAGCACCTTCAATTTGCACCATAAGATCACGGAATGCAGCTGAGCTTTTAAGGTCTGGATAGTTTTCTGAAAGCTATAAAACTTTAGCATTAATAAGAGAACTCTGATTATATGCCGCCTGTTTTTCACCTGACGTTTTAACATTCATATACTGCGTACGAGCATTAGCAAATTTTTTATATAACTTAGTTTCATGCTTTGCCACGGCACTAACTGTTCCCAAATATCTTTATTATTACAAATTTAGTTGTTTTTTATAATTAGGATATATCAATCGCCAATATCAACCCTATATTTAGTCAGAACAATCACTTCATATCACACAATGGGACACTTACCTGCACCCCCAAAGACCTGCTGATTTTTCTGAAAAGGCTTTTCAATGAAATCCAATGCCTGTGAATTATCTTTTAGATTTCAAACCATACTTACTCAATGTTCCGTGACGATAAAATCTATTGCGGTGCATGGAACATAAACCTCTATTAACAACTTTTCTAAGACAATCTTCCCCATTGTCATTTATGCGACATACACCATCTTCAATGTTTTTTTTAACTTTAACTTTGTGTGGTTCAAGTTGCGATGGTGTTCCGTAATCATCTAACATGTTATGACGATCAAAGACAAGGCGGTGTCTAATACACAAACCACGACTATGAATGTTATCCAAACACAAAACACCATTTTCAATTATACGGCATTTACGACTTCCTGATTTTTCGTTGATTTCATATTTGCTCTTTTCAACATACACTTGCTTTGATGTAGAGCCAAATTTTTCATAATTGCCATCACGATAAAATCGGCTTGCATGCTTGGCACACAAACCACGTTTGTCCACAACGTTAACGCAGTCAACACCATCTTCGATAACAGAACACAAACCCTCTTGCATGTTTTTTTTTCGGCTAAATGAATGTGTTATTTTTTGTGACTTTGCCGCATAGTTTTCTAAAAGACCCCGTCTTTCAAGAGCCATACGATGACGTTGACACACACCTCTGTCATGAACTTTATTTGTACAAGACTGACCATTTTCAACAATACGACACACATGTGATTGTGGGTTAGATTTAATTTTGTAACTCTTATCCACTCTCGAGCTCACAAATATCCTTAGTCAAATAAAATCACTATAATAAGTATATTTTACAAAACTCCACTTAGGATTGCGAATCGTTTATAGAAAAGCGCCAAATCAGATGGTTACTATGGCTATTTTCTTCCAATTTATCAGATTTTATCAGGTATTTATCTTGCCCCAACTCCGCCTCTATTTTACCATCACTCATAAACAACCAATGCAACATAACTTCACCTTGTTGCCCCATTAAGCAAAGAAGTCCACCCGTCCCATCATCTCCTTCAACTGATTCGGTCTTCCAAGGACCGCCTACACGACCTGTCAAAATGATTTGACCTTGTCTAGGCTCTTCACCTGCCGTCCATTGTCCTATAAGAGCAGACACTTCTTGAACCTCAAACGAATCAGAAGAATTGTTATAAAAACTTAATGTAAAACTACGTACAGGCTTCATACTCATACGAGGTATTATATATTATTGCGAAAAAAAGGGCTGCTATGTTTTAGCAGCCCTTAAATTTTTTATAAATTATAGCTTTTTACGAAGAAGCTTCTTTTTTACCTTCATCTTTTGGCAATAAAACTTTTACGCTAAGGCGAGCGCGTCTTTGTGCATCGATTCCGATACACTTCACTCGAACTTCATCACCACGTTTGTAAAGCTTTTCAAGATCTTCAACATGATCCCAAGCCACTTCACTTATATGAACCAAACCTTCCTGACCAGGTAAAACCTCTACGAACATACCAAAGTTTTTGATAGAAGTGACTTTACCATCGTACGCCACCCCATCTTCAATTTCGGCCGTAATACCTTTTACTTTAGAAACAGCTATTTTTAAACCATCTTTATCGCCACAACTGATCACAATGGTTCCATCATCACTGATATCCAAATTAGCACCTGATTCCGCTTCAATTTCACGAATCATAGAACCACCCGGCCCGATAACCGCACCAATTTTAGAAGGATTAATACTAATTGTTGTCATCTGCGGAGCAAAATCACTCAGTTCTCCGCGTGGTTGATCAATAGCTTCTTGCATGGAGTCCAAAATAACCAAACGAGCTTTACGTGTGGCCTCTAAGGCTTCTTTAACAATATTCATTGAAATTCCATGAACTTTCATGTCACACTGAATGCCAGTGATACCATCAACGGTGCCTGCAACCTTGAAATCCATATCACCACTGAAGTCTTCTTCATCATAAATATCTGTCAAAATTTTGTACTCACTGATGTCGCCATCGCGAGTCATCAAACCTGCGGAGATACCTGCCACTGGTTTTTTGAGAGGTACACCCGCATCACACAAAGCCAAAGAAGCCGAACAAACAGCCGCCATGGATGTGGAACCCGCACTTTCCATAATATCTGCAACAACACGGATAGTGTATGGGAACTCTTCTTCTGTAGGTAATAGGTAACGCAATGATCTTTCAGCCAATTCACCATGACCCACTTCACGACGACCCGCACCACGATTAAAACCGCATTCCCCCACAGAAAAATGTGGGAAGTTGTAATGCAGCATAAAACGTTCTTGTTGAGAAGCACCCAAACCATCAACACGTTGACGATCTGACGCCGATCCCAGTGTGACAACCGACATACATTGTGTTTGTCCACGGGTGAACACACCTGTACCATGGGCACGAGGCAACATACCCACTTCTGACCATAGGCCACGCACTTCATCAAAAGCACGACCATCACTGCGTTTGTTTTGATCCATCACAAGTGAACGAATAATTCCTTTACGGACTTTTTCAACAGATTGAAAAACTTGTGATTTTCTCTCTTCACAACCACCATCTTCGCCACTTAAGAATTTTTCAGTGATTTCTGCATTGAGCTCATCTAAAAAGGCATAACGTTCAGATTTATGAACAATCTGCACCCCCTCTTCAAGTTTGTCATAGGCAAAAGCTTTAACTTCCTTGTAAATATCTTGATCAAGCTCAAAAGGAGTAACTTTCACTTTTTCTTTACCGACCTTGCTCGTTAATTCTTTTTGCATCTCTTCAAGAACTGTACTGACTTCAATTGCTTTTTCAATCGCCTCAACAGTTTGTTCCTCAGAGATCTCGGCGCCTTCAGATTCCACCATAACCACTAGGCCTTCTTTGGCAGAAACGTTAAGTTCCATGTCACTTTTTTCCATTTGTTCAAAGGTTGGATTAACGACCAATTCACCGTCAACACGCCCCACACGAGCCACACCCACAGGCCCACCAAAAGGGCACTGAGAAATACCCAAGGCTGCCGACGCTGCAAACATCGCCAAAAGTTGAGGGTCATTAACCTTGTCATAAGACAGCACCATGATGTTAATATTAACTTCATCCCTATATTCTTTGGGGAATAGCGGCCTTAGGGGGCGGTCAATCGCACGACTTGTGAGGGTTTCCGCTGTTGATGGGCGTGTTTCTCTTTTGATAAATCCGCCAGGAATCTTTCCTGCGGCATACATTCTTTCACGATAATCAACTGTCATAGGGAAAAAATCAGCACCTTTACTAGGTGAGTCGGTGACAGCGCACAATACGACAGTTTCTCCATATGAAACAAGTACGGTATCTGCCTGAGTGGCAATTTTACCGGTTTCAATTTTTAATGTGCGTCCGCACACTTCTCTTTCTACAATAATAGGTTCTGGTTTTTTCATCTTCAACTTCTTTCTTACACTTCTTTCTTATTTTTTACATTTACTTTTTTAAATTATTATTTTATTAAATCTTGATATGTTTTACTTTGATATTTGACTTGACAAGAATCACATATATTTTTTGCAAATGCTGCATGGCACCATTCACAAAACCAAATACAAAAAATAAAAAAGTTTTATCGGCGTATACCAAGTCGCTTGATTAATTCTCTGTAACATTCGACATCAGTACCTTTGATGTAACGAAGTAAACGAGTACGACGACCAACCATCTTCATCAATCCACGACGTGCTGAATGATCTTTTTTATTGATTTTAAGATGTTCCGTAACTTCTTTGATACGTTCAGTTAATAAAGCCACCTGAACATGACTTGAACCAACGTCTTTATCGTTGATTTTGAATTCTGTAATCGTTTCTTTTCTTTGTTCCGCTGTGATCATTCTTTTACCTTCTACTTCTTTATCTATTTCTTCTAATCCTCTAATTGTGAGCGATATATTCGCATAATCACCCAAAAAGTCAACAGAATCGCAAAAAATACCCATTAATCTCAAAAAAATCAGTCATTTTTATAATATTTCAAATTTTACATAACAAATAATACATTCCCCCCCCCTTATTTGCGAGTTAAATTTTTGGACCTCATAAAAACTGCAATAATGCCAAAGTAATAGAAAGCATGACAACTCCTTCAATATTGTTAAAAAAATCCATATTTTTTTCAATTATTTTACTATGATATTCAAATAATATATGGGAGAAACATAATGGCAAATTCAAACAATATCAATCGTCGTCACTTTCTCAAAACAGCTGCTATCACAAGCACTGCTTTGTTATTAAATAATGGTTGCTCTTCTGGTAGTGCAAATGGCAATAAGCAGCTCTTTGACATTTCATTAGCCCAATGGTCTCTGCATGAAATGCTCTATGCAAAAAAATTGACCAATTTAGAATTTCCCAGCTACACAAAAATGAATTTCAACCTTTCAGCCATTGAATATGTCAGTCGTTTTTTTGAAGGCAATGAAACAAACAACACCTATCTCACAGAACTCAAAAAACGTTGCCAAGACAGTGGGGTTCAAAGCCTGTTGATTATGGTCGATCATGAAGGCTACCTAGCTGCAAAAAACGATTCTGTTCGCAAAGAATCCGTGAATAAGCACAAAAAATGGGTGGCTGCAGCTCGTTTTCTGGGTTGCCATTCCATACGTGTTAATGCGAAATATGGAGACAAATCTGCTGCCAAGGAAGGTTACAGCGAAACAATGAAACAAGCCGCTGATGGCCTGAATCAACTTGGAGAACATGCGGAGAAATCTAATATCTCCATCCTCGTTGAAAATCATGGGGGCCTTTCTTCGAATGGCAAATGGCTTTCTGGCGTGATGAAACTTGCTAATAGAAATAACGTGGGCACTTTGCCTGATTTTGGAAATTTCTATGAATACGACCGCTACCAAGGAGTCAAAGATCTTATGCCATATGCCAAAGGCGTCAGCGCTAAAAGCTATGCCTTTGACAACGAAGGCAATGAAACCACAGTTAACTACCGCAAGATGCTCAATATTGTAACAACTGCTGGCTATCACAATCATATTGGCATCGAATACGAACGTAAAAAAGGAAGTACACAGGTCCCTGAAATGGAAGGTATCCGAAAAACTCAAGCCCTTCTTGAAAAAATACGTATGGAAATGAAATAATACTTACTTAGGTTTTATTATTTCATAAACGTGGTCACCTTCAAATTGATTGGTACCATAAGAATGGAATATTCTATTTGATTTGTCGTACTCAAAACCTCGCCCTGTAGTGGGATCTATCACCTCATTTTCCAAAAAATTGGGTTGCAAGTCATACAATGTTTCTGGTAATTCTCCATTATTTTTCTGATAACTATATAAAGCCACCTGTAATTTAAGACTTTCCGTATCTGATTGTGATTGTTTCGTTCGATTAATTAATAAATTCGATGATGATACAAGCGAATCTATTAGATCTCCTTCCAAACTGTTTTCATCACAAAATTCTAAATGCATTTTGAAATTTTCATTGTTTTCAACGCTGCTGATCATTTCTCGCAACTGGTAAGAATATTCTTCAATTATTTTTTCAGCGGAAACATTATTTATTTGTTCCTTAGTATACCTATTGTCATCCTCATAAAAAAACTTAAGCATTTGTTTTGGATCACTCATCATCTTGTCAAAAGCCATAAAATCAACCTTAAAACTATTTATAATTACTTCACTTTTCGACTTCGTATTATTTGATAGTGACAAAAATAAATTCAATTCATCCATATCGTAATAACCCATTGCCATACTCTTATTCATTTCTGAGTAAGCCAGTTTCTTGCTTGCAATAGCGGCAACAGACTGGAGCACACTATGACCTTTGGTTTGCTCTAATAGATTAAGAAAATTGAAGTTCATCTTATTGATGCCGATAGCTTCTTCTGATTTATCACCTTCACATAAAAAACGTCCGTATACTGATAGAATTTTCGACATACTTACAAAGTCAAAAACTTCCGAAACATCATCATCCCAACCAATAACCGTTGACAACTGACTATCTTCATAAACCAGTCCTTTATCCAACAAAGAAAAAACTTCTTTATGAAGTGAGAAAAACTCATTCATATCAAAATTGTTTTCAGCAAAAAAATCAGTCAATGACGTTATATTTTTAAAATCTGTGCTATAAAAAAATGAACGCATTTTTTTAAGTGATTCTGAATACTCTTGATCTTCCCTAAATTTTTCCGCCGCCATCAAAAAATAAGTGTAAGCGTTTTTATCTTTGTCTACATCTAAAAACTCAATCATAAGGTCATCGTAATTAAATTCTTTTTTTTTCAAAACATAGGAAGCGGACAATAAATGAACTGGTTTGACTAAATCTTCGTACCTATTTTTATCAGAAAATGAATATTTTTTGTGTTCAACAACGATATCTGTATCGTGTTTGTTTATTTCAGGATCATAAGAGGTCACAACGTAACCCAACGCAAAAACCAGCAACAACACCAAAACAATTTTGATTACTTTAGATGCCACAAAAATTTCTCCTACCCACTTCCATGGCCACCGCAAGATCAACGGGGTCAACGATAAACCGGACACCCCTTCGACATGCGCCCGCCTTCTCAAAACCTTCAATGCTTGATCGATATGATGAGACACCGTAGATTTTGCCGAACCCAGCTCTTTTGCTATAGCCGCCATTGTCATGCCACGATAATAACGCATTTTTAATATTCTTTGCTGTTTGTTCGACAACACTGAAAATTGAGAAATAAGCCAACGAACATCGCTTTCTGAATACGCTTGTGACAACTGTTTTTCTTGTAAAACTTGCTCTTCCAACTGTTGGCATTTTAATCTTGTCTTTCTTTTTTTTCTGAGCCTGTCAACAACAACTCTACGGGTTATCGTATTCATCCATTGCCGAAGAGTAGTCACATCCCCTGACCACAAATTTTCTTTTTCAAGAATACGCACACAACATTCTTGAACAATATCATCAACGATGCCCTCGTTACGAGCCATATAACTCACTATCCGTTTCAAATGAGGATAATGTTCCGCTAACTCCTTATGAACTATTTTTTCTGAATTCATTTAACATCCTAGACGAAAAAAACGTCATTTGTTCGATAAAAACTAGATAAATTATACCAATTTTAATATTTTTATAAAATAAGATTTTTAGGGCACTGAAATTGGGCATTTAAATGGACTTACAGGGGAAAGATGCTTACCTAGGCATATACTTCCTTAAAACATTAGTGAATTTGAGCCCAATCAATGTCATTCGGATGTAATACGGGGGCGTCAACATCGATGATATGAGGGTATTTTAATGCTGATCCGCAATTGAAAATTACAACCTTTTCATCTGGCTTGATCCAGGAGTCACGAGTTAATTTTTCAACAGCTCCGATACAACAAGCACTTTCAGGACCCATACTAATACCTTCTGATGAAGAGGTGAGAGACATCCAATTCACAATGTCAGCTTCTTCCACTGCTACAGCACAACCATCACTTTCATTTAAAGCATCGAGAATCATAAAATCTCCTATGGCACTGGGTACTCGAAGACCACTGGCTATTGTGGCCGCATTTTTGTGAATTTCAGCAAACCGTTTACCTTTAACAAAGGCGGTGACAATAGGACAACAACCTTTTGATTGCACACTGACCATACGTGGCATTTTACTTTCATTCAGCCAACCCAATTCTTTAAGTTCATGGAAGGCTTTCCACATACCGATCAATCCTGTACCACCACCAGTGGGGTAGACAATCACATCTGGCAATACCCAATTTAATTGCTCAGCCAATTCAAGACCCATAGTTTTTTTTCCTTCGATACGATACGGCTCTTTGAGAGTAGACAGGTCATGCCACTGCTTTTTTTCTAAGCCATCTTTGACAATTTTGCCACAATCAGTAATAAGTCCATCAACTAAATACACTTTTGCTCCGTACAGAGCTGCTTCCTTAATATTACTGGCAGAAGTATCTTGAGGCATAAACACATAAGCCTCCATACCAGCGCGTGCTGCATAGGCGGCACAGGCTGAAGCAGCATTACCTGCACTAGGTACAGCTACCTTCTTAACGTTGTACTCCTTTGCCATAGAAATAGCAGCTGACATCCCCCGGCTTTTAAAACTAGCGGTAGGCAACTGCGCTTCATCTTTCACATACACATTTTTCAAACCAAAATGAGAAGCCAGTCGATCAACTTTCAATAGAGGAGTCATTCCTTCGCCCAAACTCACAATATTGTCTTCTGAAGAAACGGGCATCAACTCACGGTAACGCCACATATCATTTTTTCGACCTAACAAATCCAAACGCTTGGTTAAATGGCCTATAGCTTCTATGTCATAACGTACCCAGATGGGTCTGCTTTTATGCAAAGATCTGAGGCGGTCATTTTCCAACCTACTTCCATCGATCGCAGCTTCAAGGTGACTTACAAAATGCTGCTTCATTTATTTCAACTTTCTATGTATGCGACCAGTTCTCATCTTTTTAATGTTCTTATTTTTTTCAAAGTGATTACTTGTTTTCCAAAATTTATCGAGCAGGCTCTGAATAATCATCCAGACAGCTGCCCTATCAATCCCAACATAAATGGCTCAATTTCTTTCTTTTTACTTATCGCATCTAATAAAGGCGTTTTGGTCAACTCCCTTCCATTACTCCCCACAGCAACAGCACTTTCACCTTTTAAAGCTAATTCAACGGCATGAGAACCCAACTGAGAAGCCAATATGCGATCAGCAGCACTAGGACGACCACCTCGCTGCATATGCCCAAGAATAACCACACGGTTATCTTGGCCACTTATCTCTTTAAGTTTTTGTGAAACCGTTAAAGCACCACCTACTTCATCACCCTCGCATACCACCACAATATTACTGTACTTTCCCTTATTTTTGTTTTCATGCAGTTTTTTACAAATCGCATCCAAATCTGTAACTGTTTCGGGTATCAAAACCTCTTCTGCTCCACCCGAAATCCCCACATCTAAGGCTATAAAACCTGCATGCCGTCCCATTACCTCCACAAGAAAAAACCGCTCGTGTGATTCAGCCGTATCTCTTATTTTATCTATCGCTTCCATCGCCGTATTAACAGCCGTATCGTAACCAATCGTTGAATCTGTACCATAGATATCATTGTCTATAGTGCCAGGCACACCTACAACTTTGCCCTCCCATACTTTCGATAGTTCTACCGCTCCTGTGTAAGTTCCATTTCCACCTATAGCAATCAGCGCATCAATATTATTCTTTATTAGATTCTCTTTTGCCTGTAACAATCCCTTTACAGTTTTCATCTCCAAGCAACGAGAAGACTTAAGAATAGTACCTCCTTTTTGAATAATATTTGACACACTGGAAGAAGTCATCATATTCAAATCGTTATCAACAAGGCCCTTATAACCCCGAGCAACTCCATAGGCTTCATGGCCATGAAACAAACACTTTCTCACTACTGCACGTATACCTGCATTCATTCCTGGAGAATCCCCCCCACTTGTTAATACAGCAATTTTTTTTTGATTCGTATCCATATCTACTCTTTTTTAATCTCTCACCTTCTCATCTTCAGCCACATAATAATGAGATTTGACCATCGTATCTAAAGTTTCCTTCCTCCAATTAATCATATCCTCTACTCTTTTATCTGTTGCAGGCATCAAGTACCTCAAGCCTTCTTTAGCCAAACACCAACTACCAATAATCAAACAAAATTCAGAGGGGGCTGGCAACATAAGGGAACGAGAATTAATCATAAACACACAAAAACAAGCCATAAAATGACTACCATGATACAGCAACAACCATCCCCTATCTTTTTCCAAAACAATATTCCACAAGGGGAATCCCCCAAATAAAAGACAAGCTGCTGCCCAAAAATGAAAATGTGCATAATCTGATCCTGATAACCAATAAACCGCAACACATACAACAGACAACACAGGAACGGATGAAGATTTTATCACCCAATTACGAAATTGTGTTTGTTGCTCAATATTTAAAGCCATAATTCCTTACCTGTAAGCCATAAGGCTTGAGCTTTTTCACCCATTGACATTGGTTTGTCCACAAACACCAAAGCATTCGCCAAGCTCATGCTTCGTAAAACACCCGAACCTTGACTTCCCGCCACGATTGCGTGGTACCCCTTGTTTTTATCATAAGTAATTACAGCTCTCACCAAATGTAATTTATTTTTAGCTATAGGAAAATCTTCTTCCAAAGTCACTGAAAATGTGGGTGTATGATACTGTTTGTATCCCCTAAATTTACGAATCGCAGGTTTCACAAAAAGTTCAAAATTAACCAAACAAGAAACCGGGTTGCCTGGAAGACCAAACACCACTGTTTTTCCCCAAGTCGCAAAGGCCAGCGGCTTACCTGGTTTGATCGCTACTTTCCAGAATTTGATGTCCATTCCTACAGCTTCCATCGCCTCTTTGACATGATCATGATCTCCCATACTCACACCACCTGTCGATAAAATAATGTCACAGTCCTTAGCCTTCTCAAAAACAGCCATCGTCTCTTCAAGAGAATCCCCCGCCTTCCCCAAACTTAGGGGAAAACCTCCAGCCAAACGAATACAAGCCTCTAAAGACCAGGCATTAGAATTGACAACCTTACCCGTCACCAATTCTTCATCTGGATCTATCAGTTCTTCACCTGTACTGAAATAGGCTACTGTGGGAGCTCTATGCACCTTCACATGCGTACAACCCACACTGGCCAATACACCTAGATCTCCAGGGCCTAGGGGGCGCCCTCTCATATCAAGAACATCACCTACGGCAATATCTTCTCCCGCTCTACGGATGTTAGCACCTCTTTTAGGAAGTTCCTTCAAACAAATAAGAGCCTCACCATCTCCAACAACCTTTTCTCGTGGCACCACTGTATCTACTGAGGCAGGAACAGACGCTCCCGTCATAATGCGGTAACATTGCCCACGATTCAACCCCGTATGTTTTCTTGTATCTCCCGCAGAGATATGCCCTATCACCTTCAGCTCTAGTGTGGAATCACATTCTTCCCAAATAAACCCATAACCATCCATAGCTGAATTGTCTGAAATTGGAATGCAACGATCTGAAACCACTGCTTCTCCTATCACATATCCAAAAGCTTTTTTTAAAACAACATCATCAAGATCAGATACTCGAGCAGAGTCACAAACGAGTTTCAACGCTTCGGTATAGTTCAACATCAATTTATTTTAAAAATCAAGACAACTCAATAACACCCCAACACCCTAAAAATCAGCAAATAATGCTATTATTGTGAATCGTTCAACTAAATCACTTAATAGTATAACCTAATTTTTTAGTTGCCTTTTTGAGGAAGAGCACAGCATAGGCCGTGTTCATTAAGGGAGCCTTAGCCGAATGACCTTTACTAGTAAATTTTCCTGTAGCTTCATTTTGAGCGTCACATATTTTTTCAGACATGTCAAAATGCCAATCCCTACCTTTAACTTTTTTCACACCATAAAACACAGCCACACGTTCCCAACTGTAATACTCATAGAGTTCTAAATGTTCATACAAATGATCAAGAACAATTTGACAATAATGTAGGCCCATCATCATTTGATCTTTCATTTCAGGTTTAGCAGCATCTGGCAAAAAACTATAAGCCATTGCAACATTACCCAAAGCGGAACACACCATGTTGAGACTGGCATAACCATGACCATGTGTGCTTTTCCTATAGCCCCACATACCTACACCTTTATCCACCACTTGTTTGTAACCTGATTTAACAATTAAGCCATCTTCTTCAAATTCCATATCCAATTTACTGGTTTTAGCGACCTCTTTAACTTTCGCTAGTACATTGTGCTTGTCAGCTTTTTCACCAAACACTTTGAGGGCTTCCTCAAGAGTTAGAAAATCATCAATCACCCCTTTATGTATGTCCTCCCACACATCATCAGGGACATCCAAACCTATTAATTTTGCACAGCGTATCCCCAAAACAGCGTACTGTGCAGGAGAATAATGGGGTCCACCCGCAAAAGCACGTGACCCATCGTAATGCCAAAGATGTCCATTTTGAGCCGAAGCCCCAGTTTGATTTCCGTATTTTGAATTGATTGTTTTGCCTTGAGCATTCAAGAAACGGAGACAGGTATTTGCCAAGGTTCGTAATTCTTCCTGAACTTGAAAAGAACATCTAAAATTATCTTGGATAGCCTTTTTCTTTGAACCCTTTTTCTTTGTGATAATTCCACCATCACTGTCATTAGGATTTAATGCAGCTTCGATCATCATCAAACAGCAACCTGCTGCGTAACCGCATCTATCTACTGGGGCACCTGTTTTTGTGTATCCTATTTTTTTTGCAAAATCACAATATCTAAGCAATATCCTCTCTATTACAGGGTCTTCAGGGTCCTCTTCAGCACGTAATATGGCAAATATAGCCAGTGCATATGAACCCACCTTCCAAGAATCTTTAGAGCCTCCTAATTTCCACGTTTCTTCTCGACTGAGTTCATTGATTAAATATTTAGTACCTAGATCCAAGGCCTTTGCATGACGTGGATTACTTATTATTGTTTTTTTGTGTGGCGGTTTTATCTTTTCCTCACCACCATATCTCAATGAAACTTTTCCCGAATATTTATCATCCCAATTTTCTATGATTTTAATTCTAGCCGCATTTAAAGGGATTGTTGAAGTTGACTTACCCTTCTTCTTAGGTAAAATTGGATCTTCTTGATCTGGTGCGGCCAGATCCCATTTGTATTTTATAGAAATTAAAGAGACACGTTCTTTTTTCACATCAAAAGTTCCAGAAACCTCTAGTTCCATATCATTAATTAAAGCGAAAAACCTTTCATCTTCTACTGCTGCTTCGACATAAATTTGTGTGGGTTTAACTTTAGCAGTTTTCAATATATATTTCCAACCTGAGTTTGTCCATGTCGCTTTTCCCGTAAGCATGAGAGGACTTTCTTTGTAGGAACCATCCGTTGTTTTTTCTGCAAAGCGATAATCACTGAGTGTGATATTTTTTTCTACTCCTTTTGAAAATCCTGCGTAGCTGGGGTGAACAAATCCGAATTGAAGACCTGGATAACGTGTGATGAAGGAATTTGTCAAGATCTCACGAGGATTAATCTTTGAACCAAATATTTTATCTGTCACAGAAAACTTTTCTGGGAATGAAAAAAACGAATCGCTTTTTACTTTATAATAATGGCCCTCATTAGCATATACCACCATACGGTATGCATCTTCAGCCTTGTCATCCGATTCCCCACCTGACACATAAATACTTGTTTGAGAAAAAAGGGACAACAACAAAACTAATACGATTTTTTTTATCATTTTTGGCCTTTATTTAAAGTGAATATTACGTCGATAATAACTTTTTCTTACATTTTTGGCAAATGTTTTATGTATAAATAAATAATGTCCATTTTTTAATAAAAAAATGGACATTTACAATTAAATTTTCTGAATCACCTTTTCAAGTGAATTCATTAACAATTCACGAACACTATCATTAAAGACAAGGTGTGGCCTAAAACGAATGCTGCATTCACCACATGAGAGAAGTAACAAACCCTCCTCTTCTAAAGACACTTTTAAAAAGGTGTCACGTGTTTCTTTATCCTGAAGATCAAAAGCAATCATCAAACCACGCCCACGAACACGAAAAACTTTACCTGACTCTTCTGCCCACTGAACAATGTCACGCATTAGTAGCTCTCCTTGAGTGTGACTATTTTCTACAAGACTCTCTTCCTTCATCGTTCTGATTATCCATTTGCCACGTACCATATCACATAAATTACCACCGAAAGTGGAATTGATTCGGCTAGACACTTTAAAAACACTGTCTATTTCATTGATCCTGTTTGTACTACAAAAACCTCCCACCTGCATTTTTTTACCATACACCATCAAATCAGGTCGAACATCAAAGTGTTCATGACACCACCAACGTCCCGTAATCCCTAAGCCCGTTTGTACTTCATCAAAAATTAACAACACATCTTCTTCTAAAGTCAGCTCCTTAAGTGCCACAAAAAATTCGGGACGAAAATGGCGATCTCCCCCTTCCCCTTGTATGGGTTCAATCAATACCGCTGCGATATCATCAGGATTATCTAGAAAACATTGCTTGATTTCTTCTAATGTTTTTTGTTCATTTTCTATCGTTTGCGCCATACTTTCTTCTGTTATGGGAAATTCAATTGCGGGTGAATTAACGCGCGGCCAACGGAATTTGGGAAAGTATTGTGTTTTTTCAATCGATTGCGTATTAGTGAGAGCCAAGGTATAACCACTTCGTCCATGAAATGCATGGCGAAAATGAAGAATCTGTGTACCCTTTTCTCCTATACCTGCTTCTATATTTTTTCTGGTCTTCCAATCAAAAGCCGCTTTCAAGGCATTCTCTACGGCGAGAGCGCCTCCCTCAACAAAAAAATGATAGGGCATTGCCTTTGGAGTCACTGAAGCCACTTCTTCAACAAATTCTGCCATGCTTTCAGTATACACGTCAGAAAGAGAAGGTTTGACAATAGCCGCCTCTAACAATTCTTCTCTGACCTCATCTCTACTGAAAACAGGATGATTATGCCCCAAAGCACCCGAAGCAAAAAATGAAAACATATCCAAGTAGGCACGTGAATCAATAGAATCAACAAAAAAATTGTCATGGCTTTTTTTTGTATCAAAAACTAAAGGGATGCCATCAGCTAACATATGATTAGACAGCACACCATGAATCTGTTCAGCTTTAGGGCACATCATTCACCTCAATTGTTCCATACTTGGATTGAAAATCTATTATGTGTTCATATATCTTTTGGGGATCATCCAGCACCGTAAACAATTCAAAATCTTTTTCAGAAACAAAGCCATTTTGTTCATAAACCTGCTTCTTCATCCAACGAACAATACCTGACCAAAACTTTTTGCCCACCAACACAACGGGTACTCGTTTGATTTTTTTGGTTTGAATCAAGGTAATTGTTTCAAAAAACTCATCCATGGTACCAAAACCACCTGGCATAATAATAACAGCCTGTGAGTTTTTTAAAAACATAACTTTACGTACAAAGAAATATCTAAAATTAACAAGTGTTCTGACATAACGATTAGATTGTTGTTCAAAAGGTAAATCAATATTCAACCCAACACTAACCGCCTTTGCTTTAACCGCACCGCGATTAGCAGCTTCCATCAAACCTGGGCCACCACCTGTAATAATGCCAAAATTATTTTTACCAAACAATTGAGCAATCTCTGTTGTTAATTTATAGTACTCATCTGAAGGGCGACTACGCGCAGAACCAAAAATACTGATACAAGCGGGTAATCTGGCTAAGGTGTCAATTCCTTCAATGAACTCCGCCATGATACGAAAAACTCTCCAAGCTTCTGTATTTAATTTTTCGTACATAATTCTCCTTCACTTGTTCGTAACTGAATAATTTTTTATCTATTTAAAGAATATACCATTAAGACAATATTGTTAGATTTATTCTAGTTATTTTGACGTTTTTTTGCCACTTTTGCTTCTTTTTCAAGACGTTCTTCCCGATTTTTAAGTTCATCTTGTAAACGTTCTAAAAGAACTCGATAACTTTTAACAACAGATTCACTGGCAGAAGGTAAGCTGATATTTTTAGCTATCAACTGAGCGTCATCCAAACGGTCTCGACCTAAATAGAATTCTATAGATGCCACACGCGCTTCTAAGTTGTTTTTTATCAATGGTTGCAACACCGCTAAACATGTGTCATCGTCACTTCTGGCCAAAGCCCAACCGTAACACAATAGAGCTTTTTCATTTTTAGGGCGCGCTTTGTGAACTTCCTTGATAGACAATGCCAAATCTTCCAACTCCATTGTATGACCTAAAACCAAAGCGTTGTAGCTCCAATGCTGCATCATAATAATACTTTGAGAAGCATTAGCTGTATAAATGTCTTTTGACTCACTGAGTACTTCAAAAGCTCTTTCATGTTTGCCCATTCCCTCATTCGCCAATGCCGCATTAATTGCAGTTGCTACATTTTTAGGCTTAAGACTATAAGCCAACTCGCAGACAGGTAAAGCTTTATTATATTTATCCAACATCAAGTACAGGGAACCCGCATGCAAAGCAGCGTCAAAACGAAAGTCTTCTGCAGATTTGGCCCAAGCTGCACGCGTGTAAGCCTCCGCCGAACTTTCATATTTTTTTAATGCCAACAAATTAAAACCTAAATGATGAGACGCGTAACCTTTACCATTTAGATTTTCAAGATGAGCAAAAGTCTTACTGGCTTTTTCAAACTGCCCTAATTTTTCATGGCTGACACCCTTCATTATCAAGGCAGGCACATGATCTTTAGCCTTCAACAAATAGGCATCTAAAGCCGTGATGGCAGCAATGTATTCTTGATCATCATAATGCATTGAACCTAATTCTAAACGTGGGGCCACAAGGTTTTCGTTGATCTCAAAAGCTCTATTAAAATTACGTGCAGCTTTCACATGAAATTTTTTACCTGCTTCACGATAAGATCTCGCTATATCCAAACATAAGGAATCGCTATCAGGATAACTACGTTTGGCAACTTCAAACTCATTAAAAGAATGCTGGTATTGCTTACAACGGTAATAGATATGACCTATAGACCAATTAAAATTACCGGTATCACCTACAGCTTTGGATTCTGCTTCACGGTAAATCTTTAAGGCCGCTTCATCATTTTTACTATCCACTAATACTTTACCCATAAATACGTAAGATTTTTTGTTACCAGGTTGTAAATTCAAAGCCGCTCTCGCATGGCGCAAACAAAGATCAACATTTCCTTCAACGCTATAAGCTTCAGCAATAGACAAGCGTAAACCCAAATGACTAGGGAACTGCTCTACGACATTTTCCATAGTAGATATAGCTTCTTTGGTCTTACCAGCTCTTACCAATGCTTCTCCCCACCAACCTCCAGTTTCAGCATCCTCTATAGATGAAAAGGCATCATCAAGATAAGGGATAGCTTCTTCATACTGGCCAGCCATCAAAAATGAATAACCACAATACTTACTCACTTGAGCTTCCATATAAGTGTCAAAATCATGTTCCAATGTCGCTTGTAATTCTTTAGCTGCAGCCACAAACTGCTCATCTTCAATTAAAGACAAACCTAAACGCGCTTGACCCAGAGCTTTTTCATTCAAACGGACTGAAAATAGTTGCGTCTCAACATTTTCAATAACAATCCATGGTTTTTCAAGATAAGAACTTTTTACCTCCCCAACAACTTTTATAACCTCAAATTTTTTCAGTTTAGCCAGCGCTGTTTTTGCGCGGCTTCTTTTTTCCACATACATAAAAGGGTTATCACGTGCAAAAGATCCTTCTTTGAACAAAACATTTTTCATACCCCACACAGAAAAACCTTCATATTGATTTTCACCAATACCTGTGTAAAAAGAATGGAATTTTTTTTCAGATTTATGAAAGCGACAAACAAATTCAACGTGCTGTCCAATAAAAGACTCGGGATCTGCTGAGATTTCTTCTAGGCTTGTTTCAACAATTTGTGTATTGATCTTGCCCCAAGGATTAAAAGGATTGGCACCTTCGCGATCCTCTACCAGCATCTGGCAAGAAATCAATGATAAAAACAACACTAAAAAACAACAACTCCGAGCAATGTGCATAAGCACTCCTAACTGAAAACCTTTTAAAGATAACCCAAAAATGGACTTTTGAAAAACAATCACTTATTAATTTTAAATCTTCAGAGCCAATGTCACAAGGATTCATCTTTCTATTAACACAGCCAAAATGGCCGCAACAAGTAAAAAGTGCCTAGTATTAAGGGAATATGTCCAAATAAATCCTTAATGACATAGTTATTAATTTAAAAAATATCTAATAAATATTAAATTGATGTGTATTTTAAGCGAACAATCCTGACATGCTCACGCCTGTACTCGCACCGGTTTTTTTACTCGGCGCTCCCTATGACGAATGAAAGGTTGGAGTATTTGTCATCATATCAAAAGTTATTTTTTCTTCTTCTTGGGACTGGCTGACAAATCAACTTCAAAAGCAGATGTGACCACTCCCTTTTCAGGAATGTCAACATTGGCCGACCACGCAATCGCATTGAGAACCACTTTACGAAAATCATCATTTTCCCAATTTTTATGAAAGTGCCCCCCCGTAAAACCAAAACCTCGTCCTCCATCGCTACGGGTGTAAGCCCAGCCCACATGTTGTTTGTCACCACGGGCAACCATTTCACGAACATGTTTGTTTCCGCTGTGGGCACCATCTCGTCTCTCTACCGTACTGGCAGGAGGCACAGCAGAGAGAATCGGAGATATGCCTTTCATTTCTTCTACAAAACGCATATTAAAATACCATTCATCTAATATCTTGAAAGAATTAACACCATTGGTTATGGGATGTTTTGATAACGATTTGAAATCAGCCTCCCAGTGCGGATTAACCGACCAATCTGTTTCAAAATAACCTCCCGTGGCCTTCAACATAGTTTTACTAGATTCTGAACCTTTTATAACTTCAACGCCATAATGCAAACAGACAATGCCCACTTTGTTTTTGATAAGTTTTTCCATTGTTTCTAGATGACTATTCATCACATGTCGTTTACCGCCATCACAATAAATCACCACAGATTTGGCCCCTTCAAAAACAGATTCATCTTTTGGCCACCCCCCCAAGACGACAACTGGTTCAATCTGAGGCAAACCTTCTTTTATTTTTTTTGCCAGTAATTGACAACCTAAGGTATGTTCGTGACAACCTAAAGCATGACTGTCTTTACCTGCAATAAACACCACTTTTATTTTTTTAGCATTCTCTTGATTGACAGAATTTTCTTGAGAAAAAAAGCAACCCGGTAAAAACAAAACAAGACATAACAATCTACGCATCGTTATATTATTAACTATTTTCATATCAATTACCTTCTTTCATGTATTCTATTAAGTCTCTTAATTCTTGAGCTTTAAGCCCCATATTGGCTGCAGAGATCATCAGAGATGTTTTTAACTTTGTATTTGATTTAACTTCTTTACGATCAATCGTAATAATCTGACCACCAAAAACTCTCATGGATATTGTATTGTTTACGGTTGACATGATCATACCATGAATTTTTTTGCCATTTTTCATGATAATTTCATGACCTTCGAAACCATGTGCGATATCTGCTGAGGGATCAAGCAGTGATTTGAGAATAATCTCTCTTGTTTGTGTTTTCCCAAAACTTGTAATATCAGGGCCAAAACTAACACCCACACGATTCACACTGTGGCACATAAGACATCTTGCAATTACTTGTTTACCTTTTGTTGCATCGCCTTTTAACGCCAGTATGTCTTTCGCTTCTGGAAGCTTTGAAACGACACCTAATGATGCAGGGACAATATAATCCATTTCTATTTTGACAGGTTTAAAAAAAACTTTAAGATCTTTATGCTCTTTCCAGCTATCTTGTTCAGGATGAGTCATCCAAAATCTGGCCATATTCATCACAAGAGGTGATTGAGTTCTTTGTGACACCTCCATCATGGCAACAGGAGCATCTTCGTGTCCACAAAATGCAATTGCCGTTAACATAGCAATTCGTTTGTTTTCATCAAGCTCGTCAGATAGCGCACGTTTTTTAAAATCATTTAGCGCCTCTTTAGGGTAAAGTCTCCATGCAATACCCGTAAAACGATCATCCCATTTGAGAGCCGTTGATCCTAATTTTTCTTTGAACAGCGGATAAATTTCCTCTTCTTTACCATGACAGCCAGTGCCTAAGGCCTCCAAGTACCACCTATCTTCGCCATCATATCTTTCAGCAATATTAAGAAGGATAGGTGCGCTTTTACTAAAATCCACATCACGCAGTGAGAGTGCCACCTCACGACGAACCGCAGCAGAACGGTCAACCGATAATGTTGCGGCATGTTTTAGAAAATTGTGCTTTTGTAATCTAAGAGCACGAAATGCAACAACACGGATTTGTTCGTTTTCATTAGCCAACAAGGCTTCCACTTCCTTACAGCCATTTTCACCCAATTGAGAAAGTACCCACACAGCGCGAGCACGAAAATAATGATTCTCATGATTGAGTAAAGCTTTAACCGCTTCAATGGCCTTGTCACCTTGTTTGACCAATTCATAGAAACCCAAAGCTCGAACATTCACCGCAGGGTTCAACAAAGCTGCTATTTGGCCTTCAATGCTATTTAGTTTGATTTCTGGAATTTGAGGTTTAAATCCTTTAGGAGCTATGCGATAAATAGTTCCACTACCTTTTTTATCATATGTGGCATGCCCTCCAAGACGTGGATCAAACCAATCAGCTACATAAATGGCACCATCTGGACCAATAGCTACATCAGAAGGTCTGAAAAGACTTTTCATATCATTAACATTCACCCCACCACCTTTTTGTTTTCTGGAATGATCTGTGCCTGTGAATTTTTTTTCAACATTACTGGTTAGAAATGTAAAACGATTGGATTTGAGTTCAAAACCCGCACCTTTACTTTGTGGCCTATAACCAAAAATCATGTTTTGTGCTGGCTCACAACTCAGAAGCATACCTCTATATTTTTCTCCTAAAGCACCGCTTTCATAAAACACGATACCTGTTGGAGAACCGGCTCCATAAACATCACCTGCTGGTAGACAACCAGGATTATCTTGGCGCCAATGAGCCACATTACTGTGTTGTCCTGGCCGTTTGTCTCTGGACCATTGACGAATTCCGTTATTAGAAGCGAAACCAAGATTACCATATTCCATCAGCCAAGTCGTTCTACAATTCGGGGGCTGATCATTGTCATTTTGATACACATCGCCATATGAATTCAACGTTTGTTCATAACTGTTTCTAAAATTAAAACCTATAACACTTAGATTCGTTCCATCAGGATTCATACGAAAACCGGTTCCCCCAACGTACACATGCCCATCATCACTTTTTTTTCCTGATAGTTCCTTATTCCTGTAAAAACTTCCAATGCGGAAAGTTTTATTAGATTTATCTGTAATCGTTCCTGTACCCGCATTGCCAATATTAAAATACCACTGACCACTTGGACCCACTGTCACAGAGTGCAAACTGTGATCATGGTCTAAACCACCAAATCCAGACAAAATATTTTCACGCGTATCAACAGCTGGATCAAATTTTAAATCACGATTCACATCGGTGTACACAATAAGGTGAGGTGGTTGAGCCACAATAACTTTGTTCCCAATAACTGAAATGCCCATAGGAGCGATGAGTTCTTTATCTTGGACAAACACATGGGATTTATCCGCTGTGCCATCATTGTCACTGTCTTCCAACACAACTATTCTGTCCCCTGCTTCACGCTTTTTTACCTTGCGGTAATTCACCCCTTCAGCCACCCAAATACGACCTTTGGCATCAATGTCCATATTTGTCGGATTATAAAATTGAGGTGATTGCGCCCATACTTTTATTTCAAGGTCATCGACCACTTCAAATAATTTCAGAGGCACCTCAGTTGCACTAAGGTCTTCCTTTTTTGTTTCCACCCCTGGTTTATCCGCTTGAACATTATTTATAAAAAAAAATGCTGATGACAACACAACGCATAAGGCAAAAATCAAATAGGTCTTAAATTTTTTGATCATGTAAATCCTTTTTATTTATTTTACTAAAATCATTTTATATCCCAATAAGTAAAATATTTAAAAACATGGCATAATTTCATAAAAATATATTATTGAATTGATGTTTTTTCGACAAATAGAAAGTAAATGCGTAAATTGTAATATTTTTTGTCATGCATCGTGTAATAACTGCACATATAAATCACACTACGATAGAAATCATCATTAAAAACAGTTGTTTTCAAAAAGGTCTCTTATTTGCAAATTAATACAACAGGTATCTACTAGGGAGGTTGAAAATGTTGATCCGCTTAAAATATTTCGTTTTACTTTTTATCTTAATAATACTGCCTGCTTCCGCTGACAGTATTCAAAAATTTGAAGACAAGGCAACCATTGGAAAAGACAAACCTATTGTTAACATCAATGAAGACTCAAAACCTGTTACCCAAAAAACAAAAAAAGGAAATTTAGAACATGTACTTGATCTTGTTAAGAAAAACAAAGAGGTGTCCGCGCAACACAAAGTATTACTAAAACAATTAGAAAAAATAAATGCAGAAAAAAAATCATTATCTGTCAATAAAAAACAATTAATGGAAATGTTGGCAAAAGATCCAGATAAAATTTTCGATGAGATACTCCATGCTTACCAAGCTGGATTTCAAGATGGGTTAGGTTCTAAGAAATAATTATTAGATCGTATCAGATAAAATTAATTTGTCCAAATCAATTCGTAGGGGAACACCGATGTGTGCTCCCCTACAACAATGTTATACGCAGGTTCTAAAACTGATTGTATTACTGGAACCTTCTGTCAATGCCGTCCCTGCAATCATCACTACGGTTTCACCTTTTTTGACAAGATTCTTCTCTTTAATGATAGACATACCATTCTCATAAAGGCTATCTAATTTTTTCAATATTTTAACTTTTATCGGGTGTACTCCCCATGCCAAACTAAGAGAGTGATAGGTCTCTTCCTCTGAAGTAAAGACAACAATACGTGTGTAAGGACGACCATTCGAAATATTCCAAGCCGTTTGTCCAGACCGCGTATAAATCGTCATACAGGGTCCTCGCAAAGCTTTAGCTGCAAAACAAGCCGCCGAAACCAAAGCTTCAGCAGGAGTCATTTTCTCATCATGTTTGGAGTGTCGTCGATGGACATGATTTTTTATAATATCCATTTCAACTTCAGCCACAATATTGCTCATAAATTTAATTGTTTGCACTGGGTACATCCCATTAGCCGTTTCCCCTGACAACATCACCGCATCCGAACCATCATAAATAGCATTAGACACATCAGAAACTTCCGCACGAGTAGGCCGTGGATTAGTAATCATACTCTCTAACATATGAGTAGCAGTGATCACAAATTTATTTTTTTGATTCGCCATAGTGATGATTTCTTTTTGCAAAATTGCAACGCGATGAGGATCTGTTTCCACACCAAGATCACCACGAGCCACCATCACACCATCTGTGACATCCAGAATAGATTCAAGATTATCAATCGCTTCCGGACGTTCGATTTTAGCAATAATTTTTACATGAGGGTACTTAGCAATGACTTTACGTACCTTCAAAATATCTGAAGCTTGACGTACAAAAGAAAGGGCCACAAAATCCACACCTAATTTTAAGCCAAATTCCAAATCCTTCATATCACGCTTACTCACTGAAGGAGCTGACACATCAACGCCTGGAAGGTTAATTCCTTTGTTTTGATTCAAGACACCACCCACGACCACTTCAGAAAAAAATTGTTCTTTTTCGACCTTAAGCACTTTAAGTTCAAGTCGGCCATCATCAATCAGTACACGTGAACCTTTTTTAACATCGTTGACAATGTTTTTGTAACTGGTAGATATACGATCAACTGTTCCTGCCACGTCTCTTGTGGTGATCCAAATTTTTTCGCCATTTACCAACAAAACAGGAACCCCTCTTTCCAATAAACCCGTTCTGATTTTAGGACCTTGAAGATCTTGTAAAATCGCCACACTGCGATCAAGGCTTTTGGCTACTTTTCTAATTTTGCTATACATTTTTCCATGGGCCTCATGGGTGCCATGTGAAAAATTCAAACGTGCGCAGTTCATACCTGCCTTAATCATATGACCTATAGTTTTTTCATCTGATGAAGTTGGCCCCATTGTGCAAACTATTTTGGCATGTCTCATGATACTCCTTCAAGTAATTCTTGGGCGGCCTGCACAACAGAATCGGTGTTGATGGCCCACATACAAGAGATGTGATCACAACGCCAATTTCGGCAAGGGCTGCATATTTGTTTTTCGTATATTACTCGAAATTGATTGAATTGTGGACCATATCTTCTAGGATCTTTTGGACCAAATAATACAATTGTCGGAATATCCAAAAGATGTGCCATATGCATAGGGCCTGTATCCCCCCCTATCACCAAACGTGAGCGTTTGATAATAGATTCCAATTGTTTCAATTTCGTAGGAGCTGTCACTTGCACTCTGTCAGAATATCCCTGAGCAACAGCTTTGACAGCTCCTTCCTCTCCTGGGCCCCAAATAAGTGTAAATTTCCATGTTTTTGGAGATTTTTCAATAAATGAACGCCATCTTTCCTGTGGCCACATCTTATGAAAACCTTTAGGACTGGAGCTTGTGGCTAATACAATATCATGTCCATTTCTCAAAAGATCTTCAGCAAATTGGGCATCCTCATGATTTTCAACAAACTCTAAGGGTGTGTAATCCAATTTTTTATTCAGAAATAACGAAGCCAAATCCAATCCATCTTGAATACGGCTTTGAATAGTTGAAGGAACACTCAAACGGTGAGTATAAAAAAATGAAGCTCCTTCCCTAGAATTGGAAGATGAAAAACCGTAGCGAGTGGCAGAGCGACTGAGGTAGGCAATCAATGCTGAACGAAAATTACCATGGAAATCGACAGCAGCCACATACTTATGCTGGCGTAATTCACGCAAAAAAGGCAATCCCTTGTTGAGAGAAGAAATAGGTATCACCCTGTCGCAAAAATCAGTAACAATCGGAGCAAAGCTGTTTTTAACCACCCAATCAATTTTCAAATGAGGTCGTTCATTTTTGATATGAGAAACCGCAACAGTGGTATCAGCTACATCACCCAATGCCCCTATTCTCACTACAAGTAAACGTTCATTGACTTCATTCATGGTGTGATATGTCTATTTTAAGGGTGGTACCACATGTCATAACAAATATATTTTACCAATCTCAGTGGCCAAGCTACAAGATTACCTGTAAAACGAGGAATGGCGGAATACGTGGTATGTAGGGTGTTATAAGCATCTTCATCATCTTGATATTTTTCTTCAAGTGGAAAATAAATAGGCAAAAAAGGCACGGTAAGACCACATCCTATCAAATCTCCCACCATCGTTGGTATTCCCACAAAAAAATTGTCTTTTGAAGGTTCTGCATAGACGGTTGGCCTATTATTATTGTAGATAGGGTCATCAAGGTAATCCTTGTAACAGCCTACGGTCATCATAACAAACAATAATAGTAGAATCTTTTTTCTCATTTTATATATATAATGTCGTATTATGTTCCATTTTTATTTAATACTTTAGCTTATGAGACAGATTATCACTGCTTTTATTCTATATATCCTTTTAAACACCACCTCGACGGCCAATGAGTCTTATCGTGACATAGAGGCAGAAGATGCTGTCAATGAGTACTTAAGGCTTCCAACCCTGGAAAAATATGATAATTTACTCCATTTTTTTGGCAAAGACTGGGTCAGGCGCAACAATAGAACCGTTAAAGTAAGCTCTGTTGACTGGACACAATACCTAAAAGGTAAAGAGAAAAAAATGTATTTGAATGAGCTACCTTCACGTACACAAAAAATTTTAAAAAGTAGCATTCCCACATTTGAAAAGTATGAATTGTTAAAACTTTTACACTCCCATACAGGTCAAGTAAGTAAATGGAACAGGCAATCATCATTACTATTTGAAGAGGCCATGGGCAAAACCAAAACTTTTAATCAAGATTTATTTGAACCTGGAGACAGCCTATTTCGTCACACGATTGACAAGCATACACAAGTGTTAGTAGCTGGCACTATTCCGGTTCTGATCACCAACAACTCTGTCAGCTACATTGATCTCGATTCTAAAAGTGTCAAATTTCTTACGACACTTAAAAGTAAAATCCAACATGTCTATGCGGGCCACTATGGGATATGGATAGAATTTCAAGATAAATTTATTTTTATTGATGGACTATTGAAAATTTATGATTTTCATTTAGCTAAAAATTTTAGACTGATAGGTAGACCACTCTTAGGCCCCGATTATGTCGTCGCCCCCCTCATCACAGGGCAGTCACCTGCCGAATTTTCAATCAACACGTGGAACTTGGACGGCACTCTTTTACATAACCATCCCGTTTTCAATCGCTTTGACAGAAAAGGCCGATTAAGAAATCAGCTATGGCTGCCTGGACCACTCAATAAAAATGGCTTCTGTTATCTAAGCCATTGTGGTGTTCTGGTACAATGTTCTATTGGAGATGCAAAACCTCATCAATTGATTCCCTACGATAGCCTAAATATTGAGTCGACTTTACTACAATTACAAGAACATACCCATTCCACACCCTTCTTCAAACCGTGTTCAACAGGAGACTGGTTCTTCAAAGCTCAAGATAGCCACCATAGCTATCAACTCAACCTAAATGATTGGTCTTTTCACAAATCAACCATCCCAACAAACACGACCCTCCCTCTATTTGACAAAAAAAATCATTGTTTTTTGGATAAAAATGGAAGGCCCATAGCCTTGTTGCCCGGGGAAAATGGCTGTGGGACATGGATTCCATGTGGAAACAACTATATCTACCTTCAAGGCAACAATTTAAAAATTGTGCGTCATCTCAAAAACAGTTCCGTTGATTCTGTAGAAACCCTGGCCCGGCAGGGTATCACTCAAAAAAACTCTGACGAAGAATTATGGCAAAATTTTTACAACCATTTGAACAATAAAACAGCACTCAGCTGGAACCACATCACACAATACCTTAACCATCCACATCTCCCCTCTGCGAACAAATGGATACCACAAATATTAGACTCCCTTACTGCCAGTGACAGAGCTAAATTTTGGAAATGGTGGCAAAACAATCGCGAACTACATTATTGGCCTCTCGCTAACGGCTTACTTATTCCACCTTTACTTCTGGGAACTCATATTGTACCCGAAGGTTCTTTGCCCACTGATTTTGATGAAAATAAAATCATTCGTAACAACAACGTCCGAGACAAACTCAAACAATTGATTCTACACCCTGGTTATAAAAAACGCTCGCAAGAATTAAAAAAAATACTCAACAACACCATTGGTTTAGGTCCAAAAGAAACTCAATTGATCCGTGAAATAAATGATATAAATGTTAAAGGTCCTTGGCGATTGGGCACTCCCTTGTTTTACAAAGGAATCGACATCAACACCTTACTCAGCAGTTATAGCACACCCTCGTGGGATATGGTACTAAGAACAACCCAAACCCACCACCTATGGAAGGCCGCAAATCCAGACGCCCTCAATAAAGTCTGGCCTCACTCACAAAAAAACAAAATACTTTCTGGAGATATAACAGAACAACTCAGTGGAATTGTTTACCAAAAAGATAATCGCATTTTACTTAAATTACGAGACAGCAAACACCGTATATGGAACTTACCCATCGCATTAAGCTCTGAAAGTAAGATTTATTGCATTAAAAATAATTTCTGTTTGCTAGATCCCCAACAAGGCAAAGGATGGATATTGGAAGAAACGGGAAACATTCTCTTCACATTTCCCTTGCTTGAAGACGGCCCTTTCAATCTATACAGCAATGAAAATGGCCTGTTGATTGTAGGCTCACACTTTATATTAAATCTCACACAGCTCAATCGTGCCGTTTATTTTGATAAATGGTCAAAAAACAACTTAACTCCCCTCGAAACATTGACATTCCAACTCCAATGGCAGCAAATACCTAACAAAGAACGCTTTGCAAGCTTGAACAAACACCCACTAGCCACTCGCTTGCAAAGAGCTAATCAACATCTCAGAGAACGTTATCAACCGCGCAAACTTACTTCTTCCACAAGTCATGAAACTTTTATGGTGAACGGCATCTTAGATGATGCCTACGACGAATCACAACGTTTGAGTTTACACGGAGCTGAAAAAAGCTATGTATATGCCATCAGCAACGACAAAGGAATACTTCTTGGAATCTCTGTTATAGACGAAACCTTCGTCAAGGCACGGGAAGAGAATGGTGAAATAAAAGGAGACATTATCAACATAGGGTGGGATCCCAGAGGCGATGGAAAATGGTGGTCTGAACAAGATGACAGGAAATTAACATTAGGCCTATTTGATCCTCAAGCAATCAAAATAGGCAAAGTTAACAAAAATGCAAAAAAATTTGCAGGCGATATATCTATCAATCATAACGAGAGATTAAAAACTACCGTATACGAATGCTTTATCCCCTACGAAGTATTAGGACACCAACTCCCCGTACGGCTCAATATTATTTGGCAAGATGATGATGGAGACAGCAGCACCTGGCACTCATTAGGATCATCTTGGAACAAAACACAACACATCCCCCGATTGATGCCCTATATCATGCCTGCTCAATGACAATCCCTCTTAAAATTAGGGCTCTTCGTCGCCTTACTTATAGGCAATGTTCTCAAACCCTCCGTAAAAATAGGAAAATAATCCCCACAGAAACACGGGATATTGTGAAAAAAATGGTTTTCTTAGAAATATGAAATTATTTGTAACTACTCAGCTTCTTAGCAAGAAAGGTTGATTATTAAAGGCATTTTCGATTGCCCTCAAGATATTGATGGCATTTTTACGGCAAGTCGAGATGTAGCCGCGAATTCGACAAAAAACATC